>C687J35174_10000669_pt1 | contig 51401 bp, 66 predicted proteins | sample RifCSPhighO2_01_FD_35174 | JGI IMG/M metagenome (IMG submission 35174) | reverse complement strand
ACAATCTAAGTTATTTAGTATTTATAAAAATAAATTATAAAATCAAAAATAAAATGAGTTATAATAATTTTAAGAGATGACGATAACTATACAATATCCTACTCAATTTATTTGATATTTTTACTCCTTTTTTCTAATAATTTTACTGTATTTTTAGCATTGCTGCACATTGTTGCATAATCTCGATTAATAATCTCTAATAAAAATCAAAAAGATAAAAGATACAAGATTGTAAAATATTCAGGATATCAAAAAAATGATGGGGCACCCCACACTAAAGTGTGGGGTTTGTAAAGCCCTTCATTTTTAGGATGCTCAGAGAAATCTGAAGTTGTTTCAACAACTTCTGCACCATAAATGGTGCAGTTTAATTTCTCTGACATTAATAAATAAGTCAGTTCAATTAACAAATTAATAATTAACTCTTCATAACTCTTAATAGAAACACATCCAAAAGCCAACCCAACCCTAATAAAACTTTCTAAGAGAAAGTTTTATAACTTCCCACTTCTTAAGAAAAATATGATAAAATCACAAGAAGCTGTAAGTATTGTTATTGCTGCTATAATATTCACATTTGTTGTTGTTTTTAGAAAAATATTCACAGGAAATTTAACCTCTGGATTTATTATTTCAGCCTTGCTTATTTGCTTCTTCATCTTAATAATAAATATATTTGCTAAAAAAATAGTTGCCAGATATTATGATATATCAATAGAACATAAAATACTTGGCTGGCAGCGTTATGGTATATATAAAAGAAGCTATTTCCCAGTTTCTTTGCCTGCAGGCGTCATCCTCCCGTTTATATTATCTATAATTTCTATAGGATATTTTCTATTTTTGACTTTCCTGCAATTTGAAGTTACTCCCCTGCTCTCAAAAGTAAAAAAAGCAGTAGGATTATACAGATTTTCTGAGGTTACAGAAGGAGAAATTGAGTGGATAGCTGCCTGGGGAATTATAATTACCTTGCTAGCCTCAATTATAGCATATATTATAGGCGGAGAAACTCTTATTTTATTTGCAAAGCTCTCAATTTACTATGCTTTCTGGAATATAATTCCTTTAGGCAATTTAGACGGCACAAAAATCTTCTTTGGCAACATAATTACCTGGATAGTTCTTGCAATAATCTGCTTGATAGCTTTAGGCTATGCTGTTCTTCTTGTTTAAATGAGTTAGTTATTCTACAATAAATTAATGTTGCTAATCAATAGTTGCCCAAGATTGATAAAGATTTTGTAATTATTAATAATATATTGTGAAAATGTAGATAAGCAGAATAGGATTGTAAATAGTAAGATTAGAACAATTATTATTTAAGTCAGCTTTTTCCCATTATTAACTTTTCTTTCAGGTGCAGCTAAAACAACTTCTCCATTATCCCCTACAAAACCAGTAACTAAAACTTCAGAAACAAAATCAGCTATCTTCTTAGATTTAAAATTGCAAACACATATTACTTGCTTCCCGATTAACTCTTCCTTTCCATATAATTTAGTAATTTGTGCCGAGCTTTTCTTTATTCCAAACTCTCCTAAATCTACTTCTAACTTATAAGCTGATTTTTTTGCCTCAGGAAAATCTTCAACTTTTATTATAGTTCCGACTCTTAATTCAACTTCATCAAAAACCTTCTTATCTATTGTGCGAAGGCACAACATAGGTTTTTGACTGCCTTCAGAAATAGGAAATATTTCTGAGGTTTCAAACTCTTCCCATTCTATTATTTCCATATCTATAGATATATTCTATATTTATTAAGTTGATGTTCATATAAATCATTAGAATTATAGCTAAACCCAACATCTAAAAGTATAAAAGCTTTTGTAGTTTATAGCAGATATGGAACAAATAAAAAAATTCTTGCAGAATTTACAGCCAAGAGAATATCAGATACAGATTTACCAGACTTGTAAAGAAAAAAACTGCTTAGTAGTCTTGCCAACAGGATTAGGAAAAACTCTTGTGGCATTAATGCTGACAATTGACAGAATGACAAAATTCCCAGGAAGTAAAGTCCTCTTTTTAGCCCCCACTCGCCCTTTAGCTGAACAGCATCTTTCTTATTTTAAGAAAAACCTGCCAGAGTTATTTGCTACAATGGAACTATTTACAGGAAAAACTCAGGCAGAATCCCGCAGGATGCTATGGCAGTCTGCAGATATTATTTTTAGTACACCACAATGCGTAGAAGGCAAAACTAAAATATTTACAAAAGACGGCCCAATATCAATTGAAAAATTTTTTGAAAAATTTAACCTAACCGAAGAAATTTGTGGCGGAAGAAAAGGATTTGTGGCTAGAATCAATGAGGAAGTATTGGGTTTTAAAGATAATAAAATAACGCTTGTTAAAGCAATAAGAGCATTAAAACTGCCTGCAGAATCCACCTTTGAAATAAAAACTGAGCTGGGAAATTTGCTTGAATGTACTCCCGAACATTCCCTCCTTTCAATAAACACTGCAGGGAAGATTAATTGGAAGAAAACGGAAGAATTAAAGGAAGGAGATTATGTAGCATTAGCCAAAAATATTTTGTTAGACCACACTAAAAATATAGAAATCTTGCCTATGTTAAAAAACGCCAAACTACGGGTGGCCGATAAAGAAAAGACTAGAGCACTCTTAGCCATTATAAAAAGCCAGAAAGTAATTAAAATTAAAGAGTACTCCCGATTTTTTTATAACTTTATGCCATTAGACTTATTTTTAAGACTTTCAGAAAAAGTAAATTTTGATTATGGTTCTTTAAAGTTGACCGATTGGCAGAGTAAAAGCGAGCCAATAAAGATTCCAAAATTCTTAGATGCAAAACTAAGTTATATTCTTGGAGCCATGTTGGGAGATGGCCATATAGGGAATAGAAAAGGTCATGGAAAAGAAGTAGTATTTTCAGATCTGGATCACAAGGAGAATCAAGATTATTTTGCAAAAGCAATTTTAGAAACATTTGGAATAAAAATGAAAGAAGCAGGAAAAAAAGGGGTAATTATCTACAATTCTGCATTTGCTGAAGTGCTGTACTTATTAGGAGTTCCTAAAGGAAAGAAATCGAACATAATAAGAGTGCCAAAATATATTTTTTCCAGCCCCCTGGATGAAGTAAAAAGTTTTCTAAAAGGAGTATTTGACACTGATGGAAGTGCGTCAAAATATGGAGTATCAATATCCAGCGTGAGCAAAGAGTTTATAGAAGACATAAAATGGCTCAATCTGAGATTAGGAATAATGGGATCTATCGAGTCGCGTATAAATAAAGGAAACATTAATGGGAGAGAATTGAAAAGGGGCAGAATATATTCCTTTAGATTTTCAGGCAGAAATAACTTGGATCGATTTTTAGAAATAAATCCTGAAACTGAAAAATGTAAAATATTATATGAAGCACTGCAGAATACAAAAAAACCATTCACAAGAGCCAAAGAGATTATCCCGATTCCAGAATTAACAAATAGGATATACAAAGAAAACTATAAAAAATTCGAAAGATATCTGACGCTTTGTCTGTCAAGAGATAGTTTAATAAATATTTTGAAAAAATCGAAAGGAGAAAGTGCCGTAAAACTTCAGCAGTTGCTTGAAATGCCAATCAGATGGGCAAAAATAAAGGAAATAAAAAAGAAGACGGAAAAAAAGTGGGTATATGATTTTACAATAGAAAATGAACATAATTTTATAACTAATAATGTAGTCAGCCATAATTGTATCGCAAATGACTTAAAAAATAATCTATATAATCTGAAAGATGTTTCACTTCTTATCGTGGACGAATGCCATCGCTGCCTGAAAAATTATTCTTATACTTATGTTGCTGAAAAATATAAAGAGCAAAGCCAAAATCCAAGGATTTTGGGTTTAACAGCTTCTCCAGGACACGAAAAAGAAAAAATAAGCCAGATATGCAAAAACATGAGTATAGAAGCTGTAGAGATTAGAAATAGAGAATCAGATGATGTAAAAGAATATTTGCAAGATTTAGAATTTGAAATTATCAAGCTGAATTTTCCAGAAGAATTTGAACCAATAAGGCAAAATCTAAAAATAATTTTTATTAAAAAAGTAGAGGAATTAAAAAATCGTAAGTTGCTATTTGGTCCTGCAAATAAAGTTACTCTTCTAGAAGCCCAAAGGAGAATTATGAGGGCAATTTCTTCTGGCAACAAGCACTTTAATCTTCTTGCAGGAGCATCAGCTTGTGCAATTGCTGTGAAGCTTCAGCATGCTCTAGAATTAGTAGAAACACAAACTCTTTCTTCCTTACAATTTTATTTAATAAACCTCTTTCAGCAGGCAAAAGAAGGAAAAAGTAAAGCAGTTCAGCAGTTAGTAAAATTTCCAGAATTTAACAAAGCTTATGTAACTTTAATAGAGCTTATAGCAAGAAAGCAAGAGCATCCAAAGCTGATAAAACTAAAAGAAATAATTCAGCAGGCGCTGGAAGCGAATCCAAAACTAAAAGCAATCATATTTGCCCAGTTCAGAGATACAGTAACAAAAATCTGCAAGACTATGAATGAAATTCCCGGAATTAATGCAAGGGTTTTCGTCGGACAAGCTAAGAAAGGAACAGGAGAAGATGAAACAGGATTATCTCAAAAAGAGCAGCAAGAAATAATCAAAGATTTTTCATTTGGAAAAATCAATATCTTATGTGCCACTCAAATAGCTGAGGAAGGGTTAGATATCCCTGAAGTTAATGCTGTAATCTTCTATGAGCCAATTCCTTCTGCTATTAGGAGCATCCAAAGGCGAGGAAGAACAGCAAGATTAATGAAAGGAAAACTTATAACACTTGTAACTATAAACACAAGAGATGAAGCATATTATTGGGCTGCTTTCCATAAAGAAAAAAGAATGTATAAAGCTCTGGATAGCATTAAGAAAGATATGGACAACCAAGCAGATAAAAAAGGAAATAATGAGCAAAAGAAGCTATTCTAAAAATTTAAATAACTATAATGCTGAAGATATAGATGAAAAGCAAAAAAGAAAACAAGCTTATAGACCCTCAAAAAGGGGAGGGTTATTGTTTGATGTATCCTTTTGAAAAAGCTTTTAAAAATTATCTTGTTCCTAAAATTTCTCCTTACACAGAAACTTATTATCTTACATATTTAACTTTATTATGGAGTGCTTTAATAATAATCTCAGGACTGCTTGCAAATAAAAATTCTTTATGGCTTCTTGCTTTTTCTGTATTAATTATCTTGCAATATTTTACAGATATGCTTGACGGCGCAGTTGGAAGATATAAAGATACAGGTTTAGTAAAATGGGGCTATTATGCAGATCATTTTCTTGATTATATTTTTGCATGTTCTATAATATTTGGATATCATTTATATCTCCAAGGCTCTGCAAATTACAATCCATTATATATCCTTATAATTGGTTTTCTTACAATAGCTTTCATAGTAAATTCTTATTTATTCTCAGGAGTTGCAAAGAAATTTATAATATCATCAGGAAAAATAGGCCCGTCAGAAGCAAGAATGTTGGTAGTTTTATTTAATATTTCTTTGATATTATTTGGAAATTCCTGGATTATTTTTATTCTCCCATATATTGCAATTGCAGAAGCACTCGCTTTGATAACAGTAACAATAAGACTCCAAAAAGAGCTCTGGCAAATTGATATGAAATTAAAAGAAGAATTAAAAAAGCAAAAGTTTGCAAATAAAAATGTAAATCAACTCTGGGGGTAAAATGGCAAAAGAAAATGGCTGGAGATTAAATATCAAAGATAAAGTAATAATAAGCAAAACTAGATGTTGCCCTGCTCATACTATTCCCCACAAACTGCCTTTCACAAAACCAATTACTAATGAACCCTGCCATTATCATAAAGCTAAATGGAGAATGCTGCATCATATTCCTTTCTGTTTTTTTCTTTGCAAGAATTATAAATTTATGATTAATAAGTATAAAAATTTAAGAGAAAAATAAATAAACCAAGAATTCATTAATAATTAATGCCATTTTTTAATATCTTTTCTTCGGAGAAAGTTAATAAGAATAATCCCAAACTAAAAATCATAGCAGACAGCAGAGAGAAAAATTCCCTAGTAGCAGCAGAATTAATTTCTTTAGGTATAGAAGTAGAGTTTAAGCATCTTCCAATAGGAGATTATCTAATAGGAGAAACAGCAGTAGAAAGAAAAACAGCGTCAGACTTTATTAGCAGCATGATTAATAAGAGACTTACTCAGCAACTAGAAGAAATAAAACAATATAAAAATTATTTTTTAATTATAGAGGGTAATCCTCTGGAAACAGAATTCCAAAATAAAAATGCTTTAAGGGGCTTCTTGCTGTCAATTTTAAACTATCACAAAGTTCCAATCTTATATTCAAGAGATGAAAAAGAAACATCCATCTATCTCTCTCTTTTAGCAAAAAAGAAAACTCAAGAATCAAGTTTAAGGCCGAATAAAATTATTTTAAGCAAAAAAGAGCAGCTGCAATATATCTTAGAAGGTTTTGAAGGAATCGGTCCAAAAACTGCAAAACTTCTTCTTAAAAAGTATAAAACTCTAAATAATACATTCTCTCAGCCAGAGGAAGAATTAAAAAAAGAAATTGGAAAAAAAGCTGAAATATTCAAGATTTTAGAGGAAGAATACTAATCCAGCTTCTTGCACATTAATAAAGCATTCTCCCCTTCCCCATATTTATCAAGAAAAATTCCAGAAAAATTAAATCCTTGTTTTAAATAAAAATTTACTGCCTTTTTATTTTTTTGATGCACATAAAGGTATATTAGATTTTTCTCATGATTTCTTGACATTTTTTCAGCCTCTTCCAGCAATGCAGAGCCAATCCCTTTTCCCTGCTCGCTCTGAGAAACAGAAAGAAAATGTAATCTAGAACCTCTTGCAAATTTTGGTTGAAAGCAAATAAACCCTTTTATATCTCCTAATTCTTCACCGCGAAAATCTTCTGGTTTCTTAGTTTGATTTTCAGGGTGCTCTGAGATGCAACTTTTTGGAGCATCTCCGACATAAACATAAAATCTATCTCCTAGGACACAGCGATTCTTAACCCATTCTAATGTCGGCGTATTAGGATGCTCAAAACCATCACTTTTAGAAATTTCTACAATCTCTTCAAAGTCTGCTTCTGTTGCTTCTCTTAATAAACCCATCAAACAAGCTAATTATTCTGTTATTTATAAATAAAATTATAAAATAAAACATATAATGCAAACCAAAAGTATATTAATACTTCCCGCCTTCTATAAAGAGATTTATTTTTCTTAAATATTATTATTTCTAAATCTTAAACAAGATTATATTGCTTATAGGAAGTTGCTCAAGACCTCAAAGATACTTCTTATCTTTAATAGCATTCAGAAACAAGAAGTATTTCTTATGTTGTAAAAGATAATATTTGATAATAATATGCAGGCATGAAAATATTATAAAAATAAAGAAATTGCCTAAAATTTCACTATCTCTGCAGCAAGCTACAGAGTATTTCCCGGAAATTTTTATCCTTCGGATACTAGCAATTTCAGTCTCATCAGAAACTTAGAGTTTCTGAGTGCCATCAAACTCATAAGAGTTTGAGGTTCAAAATCTGCTGTGCCAAGAGCACATGGTATTAAACCCAGATTTAGAAATAAAGTATTAATAATTAACTTATATCAACGGAAATTAATTTTCGGAAGAAAATTTTTCCTTGATAGATAGTAAATGAAATTAAAACATCCGAAAATTAATTTCATTTACTATAATTTAAAGCTCTTAACAATAGAATATACTGGCTTCTTTCCCAGCTCACTTTTCATCAGCTCAAAGCTATCAACATCAAATTGTATATTGGTTAATTTTATATTTTTTATCTCATCTATTAAACTTCTTTTCTCTATTACAGATTTTACTCTTGCTATAGTTACATGCGACATAAACCTGTCTTCCTGCTGGAATAATCCTCGCANNNTTCTNTCAATTTCTTTTTGCAGCTCATCTGCCCCCGCTAACTTAACCCAGATAATCCTAACAAACTTCTCATCAAAAACTCCGAAATTTCCTATAATAACTGGCGCTTTGTTTATCTTTATTTCATCCAGCCTTTTTATTATGTCATCTATTTTTTCTTCCCGAATATCTCCTAAAAACTTTAAAGTAAGATGTAAATTTTCTTTTTCAGTTATTTTTCCCTGAAAAAGTCCTTTTTCCTTAAGCTCTTTTGCAGTTTTATATAGCAATTCCCTTATTTTTTCAGGCAGATTCAAAGCAATAAATAATCTCATAAACACAGAAAAGCGAGGTTATTTAAATAGCTTTTCTCTTTATATAATCATAAAAAGGAGGATATAAAAATGGCAAAACTAACCGCTTGGCTTGTAACCTTAATTGGTGTTTTGTTAATACTGCCTTTAATTGGAGTAAGCCAATTAGATACTATAAGCAAATGGATTGTTCCATTAGCAGTATTAGTAATAGGTATAGGCAAGCTTGTAAGAAATTACAAGAAATAAATTTATTTTATTTTAATCTTTAATTCGCAAGAATTAAATGAGACAGAAAATTCTTCGGGATTTTCTGTATCTTTTTCTATTTTTTTATTTTTAATTTTGTCAGAAATTAAAAAGACTAAAATCTGCAGATTTTTTGATTTTACCAAAATTAATCAGCAGGCACTAAAGAAAAAGTTGAGAAATTCTTTAATCTAGCTAAGCTTCTCACATCTTCCAGCTTAACACTATTTATTCTATTGTTATAATTATAGTATTCTTTTGCATCTCCTCCAATTTCTTCCATCATCAAAGAATTCATAGTATTTATAGAATCTTCTTCTTCAACTTTCCTCTGCCCAATTAATTGTTCCTTGCACTCTTCAAAATCCTTCTTCTGCAAGTTTCTCACATCTTTTATTTCTTTTAGAATAATTTCTTTTATTTTATTAATTTTGTCTTTCATAGTCCCGACATAAATCATACCATACCCATAATTTCTTCCTAAATCAAAATCTCCTTTTACAGCATAAGCCAAAGCTCTTTTTTCTCTTATTTCCTGAAACAAAACAGAAGACATTCCTTCAAATAAATAAGCCCCTGCAATATCATAGTCATATCTTTTAATATCATCTAAAGTAGGTGCATGAAAACCAAAAACAAAATGAGCCTGGTCTATCCCTTTTCTCTTTTCTGTTTCCTCTTTATTTATTTTCAAAGGAATATAACTAATTTTATCCCTTTCTTTATTAGGAAATAGTTTTTCTGCCTCTTTACAAAACTCATCAAATTTAATATTTCCTACAGCAGTTAAAATCATAGAGTCTGTAGTGTAATTCTTATTAAATAATTTTAAAATATCTGCTTTTGTGGCTTTTCTTATATTCTCTTCATTTCCTGCTACTGACATCCCAAAAGGCTTTTTATAAAGCAATTCTTTTATTTTATTAAGAACATGTGATCTAGGATCATCATGATACATTTTTATTTCCTCAATTATCACTCCTTTTTCTCTTTCAAATTCTACTGCATCAAATTTAGGATTTAAAATTAAGTCAGATGAAATATTTAATCCTGAAAGCCAGTGATTGCTTGGCAGCTTATCCCAATAACTTGTAACTTCTTCACTAGTATAAGCATTTAAAATTCCACCTTTCTTCTCAACTTCCCTTACTAATTCCTCATGGCTTCTTGTCTTTGTTCCCTTAAACATTAAATGCTCCATAAAATGAGATAATCCTTTTTGGCTTTTTGATTCAAATGCACTTCCAAAATTTATAGTAGAAGAAATGCTTATCACAGGAAGATTCCTTTTTTCAAACAGCACTGTAAGCCCATTTCCCAGCTTTTTCTTGTAAAATTCTGCCATCTTTACTAAATAGAAAGTTTATTATTAAACCTTTGTCTCAATATATTTTAATAGCAAAAGCTTAATAATCCTTTAAGATAGTTATTTTGCAGAATGGTAAATGGAAATGCTAGGCTATTGCTAGAAGACTTGTGCTCGAGCTGCTTTCCTGAATGCACTGTAAAACAGGAGTTTTTAGCAGGAAATTTCTCTCCAAATATTCCATCTGAAAATTATTGCTCTCTTGCAAGAATATTCTCTCTTTTAGGAATAACATCAGAAAGCATGCTAGACCCTTATTTCAGAGTATATTTGCTTAAGCAGATAAAGTGTATAGAAATTTTTAAGTATGAAAGAGGAATTTGTGATAGAAATAAAGAAGAAAGCGATGAAGCATGGGAAATAGCTTATGAACTCTGGATAAAAGATACAAAAGAGGAGAACCTTGCGAAAAGATTTGCAAGAATCTATAGGCAGCATGAAGGTGAACACCTAAGTCCAAGGCAACTTTATAATTTATTAATAGGAAGAATAAAAAAAGCAGCCTAACTTAAAATCTTTAAATTTTTTAAAAAATGCCTGTATTTATCTTCTGATTTAACTTTATAATCAATTTTAATTTCTTTTTTCATTCCAGGCATCCATAAAACAGCAGTTTCAGCATCTCCTCCCTCAAAGTCTAATCTAAATTTATATTTCTCGCTTAATTTTTTAAGATTTTCATATCCTTCTCTATCAATAATCTTTCCTATCCACTCTTTTGGAATACCTTCACAAGCAATTTTTGTCATAATTACTTCAAATTGGTTTTCAAGCAATTCTTTCCACAATATTTCAGCAGAATATCCCCACATTGGAGCAATCAATTTTAATCCTAGTTTCTTGCAAATCTTATTTAATCTTTCTCCCTGATAATTTGAAGCTAATCCCCCAATAACAATTCCTTTAATTTTATCTTTAACTTTTAATATTAATTTCTCTAAATCTTTCAGCTCTTCTTCTTTCTCACCTTTTGTTTTTCCAATAATCAATTTTATCCCTAGCATTTCTGCCTGCTTTCTCAATAATTTTAAATCAGGCTTGTGAAACATAAAACTATCTTTATTAACAGGATTTATGTTTAACAAATATTCTATTTCATACCCCTCTTGCTTTGCTTTCAGCAAAGCTAAACAACTATCTTTTCCTCCTGAAAATAATACTGCTGCTTTTTCTTTACTCATAAGATTTCTAAATACACAAATATTTTAAACCTTCTTACTGCTTTAATTGCTATGATAAGCATCATAATAACAAGTTTTAATGAGCCTGCAACTATAGGGAAAGCAATAGAATCCTTCCTTTCCCAGAATATAAAGGAAAAATATGAATTAATAGTTACAGCTCCTGATAAAGAAACTCAAAAAATAGTCTTGCAATATGCAGGAAAAAATAAAAATATTAAGCTATTCAAAGACCCTGGGAAAGGCAAATCTCTCGCATTAAACTTGCTTCTTCCGAAAGTTAAAGGAAATATAATAATTCTTACAGATGGAGATGTTTATGTCTCTCAGAATTCAGTCAATAAAATATTAGAAAAATTTAAAGATAAAAAAGTTGGTTGTGTCTCAGGAAGAGTTATCTCTTCTGACTCCAGAGACTCTTTATTTGGATACTTCAGCAATGTCCTATGCTATTCTGCCCATAAATTAAGAGAAGAAAGAGATTTATCAAAAAGCTTTTTAGAGTGTTCAGGTTATTTTTGGGCATTTAAAAATAAAATAATAAAAAGTTTTCCAGTAGATGTAGCAGAAGACACTATTGTCCCAATCTTATTCTGGAAAAAGGGCTGGAAAATAGCTTATGCAGAAAAATCAGAAGTCTATGTAAAATTCCCTGCAACTTTAATTGATTTTATAAAACAAAAGAATAGAACAATGGCCAGCCATGAAACTCTGGATAAATATTTTAAGCCAGGAGAAATTCCTCGCATGAAGAGCTTCAAAAATGAAATCCTCGGCAGCTTCCTTGTTTTATCGTATCCAAAAAGCATAAAAGAAGTCTTTTACACTCTTGCATTATTCCCATTAAGACTTTATATCTGGTTTCTCACTTTCTACAAGCACAAATTTAAAAAACAGCAGTATTCAGATGCCTGGAAGAGGGTAGAAACAACTAAATAATTAAAAATGGCTAGCACAAATCAATCACCAGAATTTTTAGCAGCACAAAAGAAATATTTAGAGGCATACAGTGATGAAGAAAAAGTTTTTGCTCTAGAAGAAATGATGAAATTTATGCCAAAGCATAAAGCAGGAGAGGGTATAAGAGCAAATTTAAAATCAAGGTACAAAGCCTTAAAAGAAGAAATTCAAAATAAAGTCCGCCAGAAAAAATCAACAGCAAGAAAACCAGGCATCAAGAAAGAAGGGGTTCAAATCGCTTTGATAGGATTATCTGGAGCAGGAAAATCTTCTTTATTAGCAAGTTTAACAAATGCTTCTCCTTTAATTTCAAACCAGTTATTCACAACTAAATCTCCAGCTTTAGGCGCTCTAAGATATCAAGGAATTCTTTTTCAGATAATAGATATGCCTGCTATAAACTATCAAAATTTTGATTTAGGATTAGTAAACACAGCAGACATTCTCTTAATTATAATTTCTTCTCTTCAAGAGCTAGAGCAAATCAATCCTTTTATAATAAAAGCGCCAGGCAAAAGAATTATTATTTTTAATAAATCAGATTTATTATCTCAAGAAGAAAAAAGAAAAATTTCTTCTTTTTTACAAAGCAAAAAGTATAATTCTATATTAATCTCAGCAAAATTAAAAGAATCGCTGGATGAATTGAAAAACAAGTTAGTTGAAAATTCAGGAATTATAAGAGTTTATACAAAACAACCAGGCCAGCCCCATGATTTAAATCCAGTAATTCTCAAGCCAGAAACAACTGCAGAAGAACTTGCAAAAAAGCTGTTTCCCCGCAATATTCTAGTAAAAGAAATCAGAATTACAGGGCCATCATCCAAGTTTCCAAACCAACAGGTTGGTTTGGAGCATCAATTAAAAGATAAAGATATAGTGGAGTTTCATGTGAGATAATTAAAGGGGGTTTTTAATTCTACCAGAGATAATCTTTAATCTCTCATCAATATATGCGTAAAGAATATAGGTAATTGCACCAAAGATGATAATAACAAAAACATAAGCAAATACTTTTTCAGGATTTAAAATTAATGCGCCGACACTTGCAAATATTGCTCCAATACCCGAAATGAGAAAGATGTTAAGCAATTGTAAGTTTCGTTTGTAAGACAAATCAAGAATATTCTTTTCTACATAAGATTTTTCCATTTTAATTTGCAGCAATTAAAGAAATTCCAAAAGCAACAATTACAATACCAACTATAACCTCTAGAGTATTTCCAATAGAACTTATAGCAAGATAAGCCCCTAGTAATGTAGCCCCAACACCAAAACCTATTTTCCAAGGATTAAGTTTCATAAACATTTTAAGAATCTAAAGTTTTTAAAACTACTTATTTCTACCCTTTCCTAATTAGTGCTATTATCTTGTAATCTCAAACTTCTTAACCTCTTCTAAAAGCCCCTTGGCTTTTTTATTAGCATCAAAGTGCTTTCTCACAGGAGAGAGTAATTTGTCTATATAAAAGGTTGTAGCATTCTTCAAATCAACAGGATGCAATTTTCCAGCAGCAAAATCATTTTCCAAATCAGCATAACTTTTATAAGAAACATCTCCCCCAAACTTCTTATCTCTTTCAATTTTTATGTCCTTAAAAGATTCAAATAAGATATACCTTGCATACTCTAAAATAGGATTTTCCTCACTTATTTTCTCAGGGCAATACGCTGCCTTAATCTTTTTTGCAACATCCTCACTAGAATCAGTCATAAAAATGGCAGTATTTGGTTTGCTTTTTGACATTTTCATAGCAATCTTTCTCTCAATAGGGTCTTTTATATTCACAGCAGGAGCAGTTAATCCCATTAACATATGATAACTTACAACAACAGGCTTTTTTAATTTTAATTTTGGCGCTATCTCTCTTGCTAAAATATTAACTTTTCTCTGATCCATCCCAAGGTTAGTAATATCAACATCCAGCTCAAAAACATCAGAGCATTGCATACAAGGATAAAAAATTTGAGCTGCAGATAACTCATCTTTTTCTGTTCTTCCCATTATCTGAGTTGTTCTTAAAATTCTATTTAAAGTAGAATTTCTTCCAATTTCAACAACTCTCTTCCAATAATCTTGCTTAGCCATTACTTCATTTGCCCAGATAAAATCTACTTTTGAAGTATCCATTCCGCAAGCTTTCCATGTTTCTATTTGATACTCGCCGACTTTTCTAATCTTCTCTAAATCTCCCCCCATCTTATTATTCATCCAAGCAAACCAATCAGCAACCCAGAATTTGAATTTACATCCTGCTTTCAATAATTTATTAGTATTAATTGCTCTCATTAATCCCTGGGCAATATGTAACTTTCCAGAAGGCTCAAATCCGTCATATACAACAGGATGCTCCTTCTCTTCTAAAAGCTTTTTCAAATCTTCTTCTGTGATAATCTCTTCCCCAACTGATTTTATTAATTCTAATTTTTTTTCTATTTCCATATTCTTATTTCTAGTTTAATTATCTAAGAGTATAACCCTCATCAGCTCTTCCGCCGCCTTCATAACTATAACTTACTCGAGAGGTTGTTCCTTGATGAGGTTCAATTATTTCATCATCTTCAAAAGCCTCTGCAATAATCTCTGGAGTTAAGCAACTCCTTCTATCTGGCGGATGTAAGTGTTTTCTAACCAAGCTGCTTGGATTTACTCTTCCTCTGATTTTCTGGCTCATCTTCTTCTTAGAAATCTTTAAATTATAAACCTTTCTCTTGTCTTTATGAGACTTATAACTATCTCCTTAATAATATCACTCATAGGAATTTTTATTCTATTTGTTTTATCCTTTTTTATTGCCCCTGCTGAAGTTTCCTCAGCTTCTCAATTACAACTTAACAATTATGTCTCTGCTCAAGGAACAATTAAGCAAATAAAAACTTATGATGATTTTTCTGTAATTAAGCTGGATAACAATATAACAATAACTTGCAGCTGCAACTTTTCAATAAACAAATCAATACAAGTAACAGGAAAAGTTGCAGAATATAGGGGAGAATTACAAATCAGAGGAGATAAAATAAAAGAGATATAAAATGCTAGAAATAATATATTTTGCTTTAGCTCTTCTCCTCGGAATTCTCGCAGGCATAATCACAGGCCTGCTTCCAGGAATTCATATTAATTTAGTCTCTGCATTTTTAGTTGCATCCTCTGCATTTCTTCTTGCTTTTCTTTCTCCTGTTTCAATTATAATTTTTATTGTTGCAATGACTATAACACATACCTTTCTAGACTTCATTCCTTCAGTCTTCTTAGGAGCTCCTGATGATGATTCTGTGCTGGCTGTTCTTCCAGGCCATGAAATGTTATTAAAAGGCAAAGGCCATGAAGCAATAATATTAACTTTATATGGAGGTATAATAGGAATTATTCTTATCTTAATATTTACACCATTTTTTATTTACATTTTCCCAAAAATTTATTATTATTTGAAATTTATAATGTTTCTCGCTTTAATTTTCACAAATTTTTATTTAATCCTAAAAGATAATAACAAGCTTCTCGCTTTGATTGTCTTCTTATTATCTGGATTTTTAGGATTATCAACTTTAAACCTGCCTGTAAGCCAGTCTCTTCTTCCATTGCTTACAGGATTATTTGGCTCTTCATCATTAATTACAAGTATTATAAAAAAGCAGAAGGTTCCAAAACAGAAAATAATAAAATTAAAAAAAGTTAAAATTTCTAAAAAAGAAATTTTTAATTCTTCTATTGCTTCTATCCTCTCAGCCCCATTATGCGCTTTTCTTCCTGCCTTAGGCACAGGCCAGGCTGCTATAATAGGAAGCAATATTATAGGGGAATTAAACAGGCGCAGGTTTCTACTCCTGCTTGGCACAATTAATACTATTATTGCAGGATTAAGTTTTATTACTTTATATTCAATTCAAGAAGCAAGAACAGGAACAGTAGTTGCAATTCAATCGCTTTTACCCAACTTCACTTTCTCATATCTTCTAATTATTCTTGCTGTAATACTAATCTCAGGAATTATTTCTTTCTTCCTTGCTTTATTTATCTCAAAGATTTTCGCAAGAAATATAGAAAAAATAAATTACAGCAGGCTGTCTTTAATAGTATTAATTTTCATCTCAATTATAGTCTTAATATTCTCGGGATTTCTTGGATTTTTAATATTCTTAATAGCCACAGCCACAGGATTATTTGCTATTTTATCAGGAGCCAGAAGAACTAACATGATGGGCTCACTGATGATGCCTGCGATACTGCTTTACTTTCCACTCTAGCTCTCTTATGTACATAACTACAATAATTTAAACAAGCTTGAACATTTCTATTATTCTCCCATATTCCATTTACTTCTCTGATAATTCTTGGCCATCCTCCATAATTTAAAAAAACATTTCTTTTATCTCCGGCTTGAACTCTTGCAGCTAACATATATCCCCCCTCATCAACATTTCCATAAATAGTTTCTCTAAAATCTCCTGAAAAAGGTGTAAGCCCTCTTCCTCTAATAACTTTTCTGAACATTTCAGCTCTAGCCTCACCTTTTACACCATGACATCCTAAACTTTCAGCCACTATTTTGTCTGCCCCTTTCTTTCCATATCTACTCCTTTCTTGAGCAGTCATTCCTGCAGCCCCTTTTCTTTCATCTCTCCCTTTAAGTTTAGCATACAAGAAAATTCCTCTTGCCACTCTATTAGCAGAAACTCTCCCAGCATATTCTTCTATTGGCATAATCCCTCTAAGAGCAATAGGGAGTGCAGACGTAACAATACTTAGGCTATAATCTCTATAAGGCTCTTCGCCCGAGTCTATTAAAAATATTGCTAAATTTCTAAAATTTCTAAATTGATGCCTGTTAGTTCCTTTGAATAAAGAAATAATATCAGGCTCTAATCTCTTTTTTAATTTATATTCTCTTATTAAGATTTCAACTAATCTATCTCTAAGTATAATTGCTCTTTGTATTGNANNATTCTGGCTCATANAACTTCTTAGAAAACTAGTTTAAAAATCTTGCTAAAATATTGATTAAAGTATTAAACTTAATATTTCTTAATATTTGATATAGATAACTGCATGAGTTATACCAGGGGATATTAATATTTTTTCATTTATGCCTTTGATACCAAGAAAATCTTATGATTTTCAGGATGTTCAGAAATCTGGGATTTCTGATAAATAAAGAAAGATATAAAGACAGGGGGAAATATTTATGTCTTTCACTATACCTTATCTTTTTTCTCTTAATTCTCTGCTATTCTTCTCTCCAGCTAGAGTAGGATACTCTCCATTTACACACGCCAAGCATAATTCTTCTTTTTTAAAGCCTGTTGAAGCTACTAATCCTTCTATTTTTTGATAATGAATTGAATCAGCCCCTATTCTTCTTGCAATTTCTAAATTACTATGGTCTGTTGCAATTAATTCATTATAACTAGGAAAGTCAATTCCATAAAAACAAGGATGTTTTATCGGAGGCTCTGTGCTTCTTAAATGCACTTCTAAAACTCCAGCATCTCTTAAATCTCTCACAACTCTTTTGCTTGTTTCTCCTCTTACAACACTATCTTCAATTAATATGATTTTTTTTCCTCTTACTCTATTCTTAATTAATCCATACTTTCTGCTCATAATTCTTTCTCTCTCCTTTGATTTATTTATAAATCCTCTTTTCCTATCACTTTTTGTTAAAGCTAAACTTAAAGCAATTCCAGATTCTCTTGAATATCCTTCTGCAGCAGGAATCGCAGTATCTGGCACAGGCACTACGCAATACTCTTCAGAATGTCGAGCAAATCTTTTCCTTAATGGATCTTCTTTAGCAAGTCTTGTTCCTAAATTTCTCCTTGTGTCATCTATGGAAACCCCATCAACAATAGAATCTGCTCTAGCAAAATAAACTCTCTCAAAATGGCAATGCGCTTTTCTCCTTGCTGAAATAATCTTTCTCTCTTTAACTCCTTCCTTATTAAAAATCATGCAGTTTCCTGGTTGAATTGGAAAAAACCTATTTATCCCTATTTTCTCCAAAGCCACTGATTCTGAAGCAACTGCAAAAAAGCCCTTTCCAGCACCCCATACAAACGGCTTAAATCCTAAATGATCTCTAAAAGCAAGTAGATCTCCATCTCCAAACTGCATCACAACACTATATGCCCCATCTAATTCTCTCATAACTTTTCCTGCAACTTCAAATAAATCTGGCTTTCTTCTTCCTATAGAGGCCAAGTTTAAATTCAAAGCAAATAAATTCATTAAGATTTCTGTATCAACTTTTGTATCTAAAATATACCCTTCTCTAAGCATTCTTCTTCTTAAATAAGAATAATTAGCTAAATTACCATTAAAAGCAATTGCAAATCTTTTCCAAGGCCTTCCGTGATCTCTTAAAAAAGGCTGGGCTTCTTCTAAAGAATCTAAATAACTTCTTGTTGCTCCAGAAGTAGCATATCTTACATGACCTATTCCAGAAACCCCTCTTAAATAAGACATAACTTCTTGAGATTCATTATCTCTCCTCTCCCTATACAAATCTCCTACTGCTCCTATTTCTTTTAAAATTTTAATTCTTTTTCCTTTTCTTCCAGTATGATAAACAGCAGCCCCTGCGCTTAACTGCCCTCTATGTTGTAATTGAACTAACATATCTCTCAAAGATTCTGGCACAAAAGAAGAAGTTCTTTTCCCCTTTAAACAAACTCCTGCTATTCCACATTCTTCACTACACTCCCTTTCTTCCATAAAATTAACAAAAATAGCTTATTTAAAAATAAATCTGTATGCTAAAATATACTTTCTCTAAAATTTAAGCGTCCGCTTCTGGAACTCTGCAAACAATAGCCAATTCTCCTTCAACATGCGGCCTAGCCCCAGGTCCTAAAGCAATAGAAGTAGCCGCAACATATTTGTCATATTCTCTTTTAGATATTTCAAATTTAATCTTAGAAGGAACTTTTATGACAGCATCTCTTTCGCCATTACCACTATCATCTGCCCACAAGCCCCTAATATGAAGATAATATCTTACTTGTGATGTCACAGATATAGGAGTTTCTTTAGAAAAATAAACATCATTAGCCCCAGTCTAAAAGATAATTTGTTCTTTGCCATTTCTGGAATAATAAAATAGAGTATTTAAACAATATCGCAGTATAATATCTATTTTATATCCACTTTTTCAAAGCTTCCTGCTTTTCTGTTTCTCTTCCAAATATGCTTTCAATATATTTTTTAGTCATCTCTAAATTCTGCTTTATATAAGGGGGGACATTAAAATTATTTGCAAGAAGTAAAGCCGGCTCCATATATTTTATAATACTGCCTTGAGAAATCGTGAAAATTATTTTTCCTGTGCATTTAGTGCAGACACCAGCAAGAGGCGGTCTTCTAAACTTAGTGTTGCATGTAACACATCGGAACTCCTGCTGAGAAAACTTTCTTAAATTTCCCCTTATATCTCTTATAAAATGCCTGTCAATTATCAGTCTGGCTACGTCAGTTGCATCAACTGCCCTCAGCTTTGAAACCAAATCCATCTCCTTTTCAACTTTCTCTTTCATAGTTGGAATTGATTTATATGAAGAATTTCTTACCCCATTATTAATATCATCAGTATCATGTGTAAATCCTATATCAATAAGAGGATTTTTTCCTTCTTTCAGCCTTTTTTTAACATTATCAAGAGAAACTTTTGAAGAATGTTCTCCTCTTTCTGCTGCTTCATACATCTCTAAAGGATAATCTCCTAACTCAAAATCTAAAATCTGGTCATCAACCTCTCCTGCCCTGATTCTTGCATTTAAAACTAAAGGGGCATCCTGAGTTCCTCCTCTGTGTGCAGGAAGAAATTTTCTTGAGAAATTTAATAGCACATCTAAAAGAAGCATAACTGCTAATTCGTCTCCGTCGCAATCTCTTCTCACAGCAGCATGCAAATATGGAGAAGCTAAAATCCCCTGCACTTTTGAAAATCCAATAATTCTTGTAATAACTCCTGCACAATTGTGGGGGGCCATGCAAACTGATAATTGCCCTATAATATCTTCCTTTTTCTTAGCATTATAAAAGCTCCTTAGCCCGTAAAATTTAACTAACAAGTTATCTATAAATTTTGAAAGGTTTATGAAAACATCATCTGCTTTTTCATCATCACCATCAGGACAAGCAGGCAAAATAATATCCTGCGGCCTCAATTCTAATATCTGATTATCATTTTCCAGCTCTTTTCCGCAAATATCTTTTTTATATCCTAATTCTTTTAGTTTCTCTATACTTGTTCCAATTTCTTTTGGCTTAAAATGAGTTATGGGCAGCTCAGTTGCATCATATCTTATTGTTCCGTCCTTATTAACAGGAACATTAAATTTTGCCCGCAATATTCCCTTTGCCAGATTTTCAGTAACATGAGTTTCAGAACTTGTTCCTTTAATCCCCTTAACTAAAACTGGTGCCTCAGATTTTTCCATCCCTAATTTTTTTAAGGCAGCCTCAAAATAATGTTTAGCATCAACTCTTCTAGAATAAAAATCCTGCCCAAGAGCATGATGCAGGCACTTTTCTGAAATAAACTTCTGCTTGCACTCTCTGCAATAATGCATTTTAATGCATTCAGCCCCGCAATTTTCACAAATATAATAAATTGTCTCTTTTTCACAATTTTTGCAGTAATAAATCAAAAAATTAGAATCAACAAATCCTTTTTCTACAGCTTCCTGAACACTTCTAAATCTCCCTCCTTCATCTCCAACAGGAAATAAAGTATGCGGATTTCCAGTTAATTTTCTTAACTTTGCTTTTTCCGGCCTACCCATCCTTGCTCCTATAAAACTTCCTGCCTTATCTTTTATTTTAAACTTAGAAAATTTATTTATAATTTCAAACACGCCAAGATTTTTATTTTCTCCAAATTCTATTAAAACTTTAAGATTTTTTGAATAGTCCTCAACTGCTTTTTGCAGCTCTTTATCTATTCCAAGATTTATCAGTAAAGCCTCGCTATCTTGCTTTGTTACCACAACATTTTCAGTTGTAACATCATGTTCCACACCTAAAAGCTCTAAAGCTCTTTTTCCTTTCTGAAATCTTTCTTTTTCTAGCTTATTATAAGGCAGAATAATTTTATCGCTAAAAACACCGTGCCCTAACCAGTCAATCAAGCCAAGAAATTCCTCTATGCTAATTTGAGTCCAATAAAAAATATATTTTGGATGCATAGGGATTTTATAGTTCTCAGAAAATAATATTGCTTTTTCAATGCTAATATCAAAAAGTCCTTGAATTTTATTTGGGGCTTTTTCTCCTGCTGCCTTATTTGCTTCCAATGCCCACCACTCCTCAACATACCCTGGCTTTAATAACTCGTGATTTCTATTCATAACATCCCCTAAAGAATATAATATATCACCAAGATAAATTATTTCTTCAACATCTTTATACAACTCTTTGGCATTTTCAAAATTACTAATTCTTTTCACACTTCCATTTTTCATTTTAACAATTGGTCCGTCAATTGAATCGCAGCTGGTAATAGCACATCCTTTTGTAGGCTTTTCAACTTTCAGTTGGTTCCCTATAGATAAAAAACAATTTGATATCCCCATTGTTGCAGGATGTATAGATGTTGCAGAAAACCCTGAAACTCTGCTTCTGCCATATCTAAATCTAAAGCCCCCGCTGCGGGAAGGATGTGAAAATACTGGTCTGCCAGCAACCAAATCTTTTATATATGTAGGGCTGGTGTCAGAAGTTCCAGAAGCCCTTTTCTTATGCAATTCAACATAATCTTTCAAAAAATCCCAGCCAGTTGTTTGAATTCCTTTTGCCTTCACACCATTATACAGCCTCAATCCTTTCTGTGCTTTTTGCGCCAAGCCTTCTGAAAAACACAAGCACATTCCCCCTCTAATTAAATTGGTTTCAACCCTCGGCAAATCTTTATAATTTGATACTTCTCTTTGTTCTGTTGGCTCTCCTGAAATCTGTATAGGCATATTTCTAGCAAGCAACTCAATCTCTTCTTCAGTTGGAAGATATTGCAAATTAGTAACTCTCTCATGATAATCATAATTCTCAGTTATATATCTCTTTACTTCTTTTTCATCAGGGTCATATCTTGCAAAACCAAACAACTCTCGTAAATAATCAATTATCATTAAAACGACACAGCTCGCCGTAGTCCCTGCGCTTCTGATAGGTCCTGAAAAATAAACAATAAAATAATCTTTTCCATCTTTAGTCTTTCCTAATTTTAATCCTGTAAATCCTTCTATTGGCGAGGATACAACACCAAGAGTTGTATAAGCAAATCCAACTCTTATTCCTGCGTCAATTGCCTGTAATAAGTTTTCAAATTTGCAGAATTTTTCTTTTGCAATTTCTTCTGCTATTTTAAAAGATACTGCCATATCTAACTGCCCATACTCTTTCTCCAGCTCTAAAATTCTGTTTACAATTCTTTTGTCATTTAACTGGGGATAAATTGTAGATATTAATCCTAAAGATTTTTCAGCAAGATTAGTTGCCAGCAGGATTTCCACTTTATTCATAGGATCCAGCCCTTTTCTTCTGGCTTCTTCAGCAATGCTATATGCTGTCCTTACCTTGTCTTCAATTTCATTAAAATATTGTTCAATGTTCATTTTAAAATAAATTCTTTTGCTTTATTTATCTCTTCTTTATCTAATTCTTTGAAGATTGTCTTCTCATATATTTGGCAACTTTTATATAACTCGTCCTCAAATTCTCTTGGCTGAAGATGAATATGCAGATGATTAACTTTTAAACTATCTTGTGCTTGAAAAGGCCTGTAATTCTGTCTTATATCGCATCCCGAAAATTTCCTTAATAAGATTTCTTGCATCTTGATTACTTGATTAAATAATTCTATTTTCTCATCGCCATTTAGCTCAGATAATTTTTCTGCATGCCTTTTAGGAATTACTAATAAATGCCCTTTAACAATTGCAGGATTGCTCAAAATAGTAAATGTATTTTTAGTCTCTTCTATTATTCTCTCCTCTTTTAAATCACAAAAAGGGCAGTTCATTTTAACAATAGCATCGCAGCTTCATATTTTGGTTTAATTAGAATTTTAGACTCCTCTAATGAGAGCTGATCATACTTATTATTCAATTTATTAATTATAGATGCTTTTGCTTCTTCTAATGATAATTTTTCATGAACTAAAGTAACTAAAAATTGCTTTGAAACATTATTAAATGCATCGATTGCATCAGCATCCGCAATAATTTGTTCTTCTTTGCTTTCAGCTTTATTTTTTATTGAGCCTCTATGATTTAATATACATTTTTTGACTTTCTGTATTTTTTCTTCCGGATAATTTAACTCTCTTAATTTTTTCTCAGCAATCTCCGCCCCAGTTATATGATGATTTTCCCTTCCAATCATAACACTTCCAATATCATGAAGCCATGCAGCCAATTCAACTATTTCAATATCTGCATTTAATGTTTCTGCTAATCGTTTAGCAGTATCATGCATAGAGACAAAATGAAAATCATAAGCAGTTGGATATTTTGACTCCGGTTTTCGTGTTTCTTCTTCAACAAATTTCCTTGCTTCTTCAACAATATTATTATTCATCCTTCTGTTTCTCCCCACTTGCCTTTTCTTTCTCCAAATTTTCTTCATTCTCCTTCGCCTTTCTTATTAGCTCAGAAGATGCCTGAATCTTTTTTCCTAATCCATCAATAATTTTTATTCCCAATCTGTCACAAACTTCTTTTTCAGGAATATTTCCTGAATTTCTATCTCCACCTTTTGCAAAGATCGTAGGATGCACTGCTTCAAGACTTTTGCAGACACTTGCATCTTCATCTATCGAAGGAAAAACTTTATCAACACATCTTAATGCTGCAACAATTTTCATTCTCTCATTAAAAGGCATAAATTCAAATCCTTTTTTCAGTTTCGCCTGCACCTCATTATTAACAATTACTATAAGCTTATCTCCTAATTTTTTAGCTAATTCTAAGCATTCTATATGTCCTATATGCAAAGGATCAAAATACCCTGAAGCAGCAATTATAATTTCTTTTGTCATTTTATACTTGCCAAAACCTCTTTCCAATCATTTACTCTCTTAATATTCTCATGCGCAATATGCTTATTCCAAGGTTTATTAAATAATATATATTTTATCCCTTTTCGCGAACATGATTCCAAGAAATCAGGATTATCATCTATCATAAAGTCTAGTCTCAATTCAGTACATATTTCGCTCTTCTTTTTTGTTTTATTTGGCCAATGATCATCAGAATGATATATCTTAAAATTAACTTCCGGAAAAGCCTTTTTTAAATAGATTTCAGTATCTTCTTTTATAATTAAGGGTCTTGCAGTAATAAAGAATATTTGATTTTCTTTTGACAATTGAATTATAGCTGCCCCTGCACCCTCTACTAGTTTAAGATTAATGTGTTTTCTTTGCTGGATGAACTCAATATTCTCTGCTCGCTCTTCCTCTCTAGTTATTTGAAATATCTTGGCAATATCCCAATCGACAACATCTTCATAGCTTATACTCTTTCCAGTTTTTTTATTTAGAAAATTAACATAATCTTTCACAAATTCGCACACAACCTCGTCTACATCTATCCCAATCTTCATATCTTTACCGCCGTATTATTTACTTCTATTTTAACAGGTTCCATCTTAACAGGTTCTGCTTTTATCACTTCTACTTTTCCCATCTCTTCTTTCTTCTCTTCTATTTTATTTTCTACAATTTTAATTTCTTCTGTTCTATTTTCTGCTTGCTCTATCTTCTTTTCTTCTTTGCCCTCTATTTGTTCTATCTTATTTTCAACTTTTTCCCCCCCAACTTTTTTTTCGTCATAAAAATCCATAATCTGTATTTCTCTTGTCTTTAAATTAAATACAGGAACTTTGCATGGAATAGGATGGTTCCCCATTTTTTCTTCATAAGGTGTTGCTGCCTGCCAGCACGAATTTCCAATAATTAAAATATTATTATACATATCAATATCTGCTCTGTGCATTTCCCCCGTAGTTATAATATCAGGAACTTCTCTTATAACTAAAGCATCTTCTTCACTTGGAACATAAACTGCCTTAGAATGAATTGGCGCCAAATGCCTTCTTTTCAAAATTTCTTTTATAGCTTTTGCAGGATTATCTTGCCCCCGATTAAGCCTCAAAGACTCTATCTCACTAATGAAGTCGTGTATGCTGTCTCCATGATACATTAAAACCTTAAATCCTGCATCCCCGATCTGAATTAGCGCAGGATTCGAAACAATATAAACATTTTCCATTGCATATAATGTCGCAGCATGTTCTTTAGAGGGTGCTGGCTGGGGCTCAGCAAGTCTGGTTGCATCATGCTGTCCAGGGCACATAATTATTTTAATATCTTTTCTTATTTTTCCAAGATATTCTGCCAGCTTATCATACTGGCCTTTCAAATCTTTTATTATCAGAAAACTTTCTTGAGTTGGATGAACCCCGACACCATCAATATTATCCCCAACTAAAAAAAGATATTTTATTTTGCTTGTATCCACATACTTCCCATTTATCCAATCAATAAATTTTGTGAAATTTTTTTCAAGAAAATTTTTGCTGCCAATATGAATATCAGAAATAAAAACAGCCAATTCCTCTTCTTTATTCCTCTTTTTCTCCTGCAGAAAAATATCAGGATAAACAATATCATTAACAAAAACAATCTCTCTGTTGCCAGAACATTTTAATCCAATAATATCATCTAGCAGAATATCCTTCGCCTTTTCATAAAGTTCCTGTTTTGAATGATTTATTAAAGCAGAAACTCTTCCAGTATTATCTTCTATTTCAAGAAGAATATTCTTATTCTTAGTTGTTCTTTTGCTGTAAACAATTCCTATAATTGAAAATCCCTGCCTGTCTCCTGAAATTTTATTTAGAGATACAAGGCCTTGCAGCTCCTGTCTGTCTTTTAAAATATTTCTTAAGGATTCAAATCTATTCTTAAAATATTTTACAAAATCCTGAACTTCAATTTTCCTGCTCTTCTCAGAATTATTTTGCAGTATTTTAAAGGCGCTTTCCTGCTTTTTCGGCTTTTCAATTATTTCCTTTGTTATTTCTATTTGCATTCCTAAATTAACAAAAATTTTTTCTATTACTACTTTTTCATCCAAGTCAGAAAAAGCCTGTTTCATAGCTGTCTGGTTTTTCACAATAAAAGAGCGGGTAATCAATCTCTCCTTAGAAAACATATTTATCTTGTCCACTATCTTTATAGCCATCTCTATGTCTATCTGGTTTAATAATTCAAGCATCTCTTTATCAAGTAAAAAACCTTTTTCCAAACAGTATTTTAATAATTCATTCCCCATTATGCTTCCTTTTAACTAAGCACCTATGCTTTCGTTAATTATTTCTTTAGCTTTCCCTATCAATTGGCTGGGAATTGCCAGTTTTATCTCTCTAGTTCTTCCATATCTTCCCTTAGACACTACTTTAGCATTTATCAAGCCCAGCATATCAAACTCTGCAATTATATCTCCTATTCTTCTCTGAGTTAGTATTTCATTTCCTGTTTTTTGGCATAATTCTTGATAAGTATTATAAATATCTCCTGTAAATATTTTGTCTATCTTTTTGTTTTCAGTAAGCTGAATTACAGAAAGTAAAGTCAATTGAAACTGTTTTGGTTCAGTCATAATTATATCTAGAATTTTTTCTTTCTCTATTTTCTCATTTGCTTTATCAATATGCTCTAATCTTATTTTATCACTTCCATCTCTCTCTGCCAGCTCTCCTGCTATCCTCATTAGATCTAGAGCTCTTCTTGCATCTCCGTGCTCTCTTGCAGCAAATGCTGCACATTTGCTTATTACTCCTGAGTCAACAACTCCTTTTTTAAATGCCTGCTCACTCCTTTCCCTCAATATATCTTGCAATTGCAAAGCATTATAAGGAGAAAAAATAACTTCCTCTTCCCCTAAACTGCTTCTTACTCTAGGATCAAGATTATCTAAAAAAGTTAAATCATTACTTATTCCTATTAAACTTATCTGTGATTTTGATAGCTCTGAATTCAGTCTTGTAAGATTATATAAAAAGCTGTCAGAAATCTTTTTTACAGCCTGGTCAATCTCATCTAAAACCAGCAAGATTACTTGTTTTTCTTTATCAACTAATTCTATAAACTTATTATAAACAGCATCTGTTGGCAGACCAGTAGCAGGCACTTCCCCCCCTAATTTCTTAATAAATTCTGCAAGAATTCTATATTCAGTGTCAGAAACTTTCCTAAGCTTGCAATTAATATACTCTATTCTAAGCTTAGTATCTGTTGCTTGTACTCTCTTCATCATCTCTTCTTTAACAAATTGTACAGAAAGTGTCTTTCCACTCCCGGTTTTTCCATAGCAAAAAAGATTGCTTACTTTCTCTCCCCTTAATGCAGGGGCAAGAATGCTTGCAACTTGCTCTATCTCTTTCTCCCTATGAGGAATAGTTCCAGGATTATAGTTTGCCTGAAGAACAAATTTATTACTAAACAAACTATCTTTAGCAAAAGAATCAAATATTTTATCTAATTTTGAAGACATTTTCCCTCTTTTTCTTGTTTTTTGACATTAGTAGTCTTTTTTAATCAATAGGTTATTTAAACTTTTATATTTTTCAAGATATATGTCACACCTCTATTTCTACTGGAAACCCAAAACTTTCTATATTTTGCCGTCAGTTTATCTTATTTTATTATCACTTTATAATGAAAATCTTATTTTATTGCAGGATTTGTTTTTCTTATGGAGAAAAGTAGATACTTTAATATATATTTTGTAATATAATCTTTATAATATATATTTTGTAGTAAATATATTCACTTAATTTTTTATTAATTTTTGATTTTATTGTTATATTTTAATATATATTTTGTAATATATATAATATATAATATAAATCTTTATAAATGAAAAGAAGACATCCTAAAATTTAGATTTAGTTTATAAACCTTTATAAATTTTCTATAAGAAACAAAGGGGTGTGTCTTATAACACCTTTCTCTCTTTAATTTTTTACTTGATAACTATAGTAAAGGACTTTTAAAATTAAGTAGATTCAGGCCTTTGCTAGATAAGATAAGAACAAAAAACTACTCAAATATTTTATTCTTATCTTATACAATTAAATCTATAATCATAACACTCTAAAATAATCTTTGATTAACAGAAAGATTTATAAATTGCGTCCTTTTCTTGTTTAAAATGACATTAGATAAAAAACCATTAACTGAATTAATAGGCAAGCTTGTTGTTACAAAAGAAGGCAAGAGATTAGGGCTAGTAAAAGATATAACTTTTGAGACAAGAACAGGAGAATTAATTCAATTAGTTTTAAAAGACCCTACTGCTTATATAAAAAATCTTAATATAGAGAAAACTCCTGGTAAAGAAATTCTTCTGCCTTATAATTCAATTATAGCAATAGGAGATTTTGTTGTAGTTTCAGAGGAAGACTTAATTTAAATCTAATATTCTTGAAAAATGCAATTAATAGGATTTAATTTCACAAAAATAAGTGGTAAGAGAGAACTTGAACAAAAGGATAAATTGAAAATAAATTATAATATAGAAATTCTTGATATTACAAAAGAAAACATCCCTTTGATTAAGGAAGACAATATTTTAAGATTTAGTTTTAAATATACTATTTCATATGACCCAAAATATGCATTAATTGAATTTGAAGGGTTTATTCTTGTTGCTTTGGAACAGGACAAGATTAAAGCTATTTTAAAAGAGTGGAAGAAGAAAAAAGTTACAGAAGAAGTAAGAATCACTTTATTTAATATTGTAATGACTAAGTGCAATATTAAAGCCCTTCAACTTGCAGAAGATCTTTCTCTTCCACCACATATTCCTCTTCCAAGACTCGCTCCTCAATCCCAAGAGCAGCAGCAAAATGCAAATTATACAGGATAATCCCTCTAGATTATATATTTTAAATAATAGATTTCTTTAAAAAGATTAGAGATATTAAATTTAAATGGCACAGAAAGAATCCAGTCAGGCAGTAAATTATTATTTAGATAGTACGTGATGGCACAGAATAGATTTTATTGCAGAAGGCAAGGCCTTTCACTTTATATGTTCTCCTGATTTCTATGAACTTTTAGAAGGATTTCTTAAATATAGTTCAGAATGTTTGTTAACAGAGGAACTTAGGCAGTAAGGCTCCCCCTGTATCTGATAGCCCAAGAAATTTGAGGCACATTCTCTTAAATTTAAGAGATGACTTGCCAGAAAGACAGTATTCTGTTCTATGCAATACAATAGCAAGGCATAATTCTCTTCGTATGTTAATGGTTCAAAGAAGCACAATGATAAAACCTGCAGGATAAATTTATAAACTGCTTTTTTCTATATAAAACTAAGAGGTGATTTCTACTCAGGAAAGCTGAGATATTATTGAAGATGGGAAAAAATCAATTTGTTGTTTATGCAGGATATTATCATGTTGTAGATGGAGTGCCCCACACTATTGATACCCAACAGAGCCAAAAAGGAATCGAAGGAGTAGTTGGATTGGCAGATTCTTGTGGCAGAATATGGGAAATTAGAAATAGAGTTTTAAGTCCAAGTGATTTAGGTTTTTCTGCATTAAGGATAAGTGGAGAACTACTAAGAAGGGGAAATTTCTCTCCTGATTTTTTAAATGGAACTATTTATTATTCAAATTCTTTAAAGCAGGCTAAAGTCTCGCCTTTGGATTCAGGAGTGTTTTTGGGCTTAGCTAATGAAATTAGAAGAGAGGTTAGGAGTTGCTCATGCCAGTTGATTTAAGAACAAGAAAGCTAGCAGATTTAGCAGTAAAATATTGTGTTTTAGCCAAGCCAGGAGAAAAAGTAATTATCTCAGGAGGAACTGAAGCCTTGCCTTTTTTGCAAGAATTATATAAGGCAGTTATTCTTGCAAAAGCAATTCCAATTGTTCGCGTTAATCTTCCAGATGTTTCTGATTTTTTCTATAAATATGCTAATAAAGAGCAACTAGAATATTTTCCCCAATACTGGATGGATACTGTATTGCAAGTGCAATGTTATATTGGAATTGATACAGATACAAATACTCGTGAGTTATCCTCAATAAATCCAAAGAAAACAACAGCAAGGCAAAAGATTCTTCATCCAATATCAGATTATATTGTTAATACTCGAGATAAAATAAGAAGAGTAACAATTGCTTATCCCTGCATTTCTCATGCTCAAGAAGCTGAAATGTCTTTGACAGAATGGGAAAACTTTGTATATAATTCTTGTTTGCAGGACTGGAATAAACTTAAAGGATTAATGTCAAAATTAAAATCTCATTTTAAAGAAGGAAGCAAAGTTCATCTGTTAGGAGAAAATGTTAATTTAAAATTTAAAGTTCACGGCAAAAAAGCAGCCACAGATTTAGAAAGAGTTGAGAATATGCCTGCTGGCGAGTTATTCATGGCTCCAATAAGAGAATCTCTAAACGGACATATAAAATTTGAATATCCCGCAATAGAAGGGGGAAAAGAAGTCTCAGATATTTATTTAAAATTTGAAAAAGGAAAAGTAATTGAATCCAGTGCATCAAAAAACCAGGAATTATTAAAAGAAATGCTTGCAACAGATGAAAATTCCAGTTTTGTAGGAGAATTTGGAATAGGATTTAATCCAAAAATTACAAAATTCAATAAAAATCTTTTATTTGACGAGAAAATTAATGGGACTATACACTTGGCTTTAGGCATGGCTTACAAAGAAAATGGAGGAGGAAATGATTCTGCAATCCACTGGGATATTGTTAAAGACATGAAAAAAGCTAAAATAATAGTTGATAATAAAATTATACAAGAAAATGGTATCTGGAAGATTTAATCTTCAGCAATCTTCCACATATAATTAAAATAAACTTTCATTTCATCTGAAATCTTTTTGTTTTTAATTTCCACAACTTTTGGGCTTTCTTCTGTATAAAGAAAAGCAACATAATTATCAAATACAATTGTTGTTGCTTTTGTGGGAAGCTCTAAAAATTTATTTTTCCCTAATTTTTTGAAGATTTTCAAGAACTTACTTTCTCTAAATTTATTATCCCATATCCCTTTATATTCTATTGGCTTGAAAATTTTCTTTTTAACAGCTTCTTCTACTAATCTTTCTATTAAAATATTCAAACTATTTACCTCATAATTAATCTGAGAAGGCCCATTACTCATGCAGTAGAAAAAACTAATTTTTCCTTTTTTAGCTAATTCTAATAGTTTTATATTAAATTCTTTTTGTGAAGAAACACTATCTAACAATCTTATCTTACTATCCTCTTCTCTTTCAATTTCCTTTATTTTGGGAATCAAACTAACTAATGTCTCCTCTTTTTCTTTTAAAATAGATATTACTTCATTTAGATTATTAGCATAAAAAATCATCTTCCCCTTCTTTTCTGTCTTGCTTACAAATCCCTTTTCGATTAGTCTTTCAAGAAGGTCATAACAAGTGCTTCTATGAATCTTTAGTTCTTTTGCAAGTCTATAAGCAGTTAGTCCTAAGTTTTGTACTAAAAATAAGTATATTCTGGCTTCCTCATCTTTTAATCCGTATTCTTTTAACAGCGTTACTATCTCTTGTTCCATGGGAAATGATAGGGTATCAATGCTTAAAAATCTTGTCATTTTAGTCGCCTTTTTCTGACTACTCTTGTATATATCCTGCTTAATTGTTGCTAAGTCATAATAAATCAGTAAAATAAATTGAAAATGGCGGAAAATCAACAGTTATCCCTAAACGAAATGCTCAAATTAGCAGAAAACGTAGAGTACTGGGCATATTTTTCTAAAACAGGAATAATCGGAGAACTTATAAGATCGGAATATAGGGGAACAATAAACGGAATTGAGATTAGAGTGGGGGAATCTTATTGTATTCCCATCTTCTTTGGATTTAATTATAGATATATTAGTGCAATTCATGGGAACATGATTCTAACTGAAATTCATGAACTGCTAAAATCCGGGGCAGATAAAAGGCTTGAAGACCTTTTTAAAAGAATTTCAATCAAAATAAGGCAACAAGGCTTATCAATTGCTAGAAAAAATAATCAAAAAACTTAAGCATGGTTCTTAAATCAGAGATTCAAGCTTTAGAGCAAAGAGTAAAAGAAAATATAGCTCGAATTGAAAGAGGCAAAGCAGAAATAGATTGTAAAGAGGGAGTAAAGCTAGTGGTTACTAATTTTGTCTCCTTGTTTACTGGATTGTCTCTTTTATTGAAAGGAATTGATCAAGGTATCAATTTAAATTCATTTATTGATAGCTCAGTTTTGGGTACTTTTATTTTTTCCACTTCTTATCTTTTTGCTTCATGCATATATCTTGACACTCATCAGTATAAAGAATTTAGAAGACTAAGAAAAGAAGCCACAGAAATCCAACAACAGCTCCCTAGATTAAAACAAGATTATAATTTCTCAAGAGGATATGATTAGCCAATCAGCCTTCTCACATCTTTAACTTTCCCAAACCCCAAGGCTTCGTCTGGAGCAGGAATAAACACCTTAAAATTCTCAAGCTTGAAATTATAAGCAAGATTCGTATCTTCTTTTGAAACATCAACTCCTTCTACTAGAGGAAAAAAACTAGGCAAGATTATCACTTCTTTCTCTTTCCATTCTCCTTTCAAGAAACACTTATATATCTCACTCTTTGCTCCTGATTCTAATCTTATAGCAGGATGAAAATGTCCTAAAAATATTGTCTTAATCTTCTTATCTTCTATCTCCAAAATCTTCTTGTCTCCATGGATAAATGCTATGTCTCCAGAAATATAATAATCTTTTATTTCTACTCCTTCTTCCACTGCAATTCCAGCCAGAAAATTATCATGATTTCCTTTAATTAAAATTATCTTTCCAGTCTTCTCTTTTAGATATCTTAAAAATTCTCTTGTTTCTTTCCATTCTTGCCCAGAAAACCCTCCTAGTTTGTGTTTTAAATCTCCTAGAATAATTATCTCCTTTATCTTATTATTTTCTTTCTTCACATCCTTATTATTAATAATGATTGCCTCCGCACTTTTTAGATTGTTAATTACTCTATCCTCTTTATTATTAATAATTAAATTTCTGGTATTATTTTTAGAGTTATTATTTATCTTATTGCTATCTCTATTTTTATTCTCTATTTTATTTATTTCCTCAAATATCTTGTCAAAATCTTCAATCATCTCTTTATACTGGCTTCTTGGCATAGCTATCTCCAAGCCTTCTTCATATCCTATATGCAAATCTGTGATTATTAAAGCCCCTTCTTCAGGAATCCAGACAGATTTGCCTATAAATTTGTAGCCCATAATCTAACTTTAGAATTCAGCTTTAAATTCTTATCTTTTTCTGCCAAATAACTCACTTATACTCTGCCCTTTTTCTGCCCTATATATTGCCTTGGCAAATATTGAAGCCAAACTTATTATTTTAATTCCTTTTTTATCAGCATCAGGATGGTCAAAAGTATCTGTTGTGTAAAATTCTTTAAAATATTTTAAATTTTTATGATAATCTCCAGAGCCAACATTATGAGTTACATAGCCCCAGATATCCAAAGCACCTGCTTCTAATAATGCTTCTCTTCCAGCATTAAGTGTTCCCCCGCTGCTTAATATATCATCTACCATAAAACAATTTTTTCCAGCAACTTCACCAACAACTTTATAGACTTTTACTAAATTGCCATCTTGTCTTTTTTTATCAATAATAGCTATATCAAGCCCACCCCCTAATCTATTTGCAAAAGCCCTAGCCCTATCTGCACTTCCTACATCAGGGCTTACAACAACAACATTTTCTATAGCTGTAAGCTGTTTAATCTGTTCACATACTGTATCATAACTTTCTAAAACATCAACAGGAATATTAAAAAACCCCTGCATAGCACTAGCATGCAAGTCCATTGTAATTATTCTATCTGCTCTAGAGCCAAGACAAGCTAGATTAATTGTATCTGCCATAACCTTTGAAGCAATAGGAATTCTGGGCTTGTCTTTTTTTTCTTCTCTGCACCATCTCATATATGGCAAAACATCAGTTATCTTTTCAGCACTTCCTCTTCTTAATCCATCATTTACTAACATTAATTCAACCCACCACTGATAAGGGTTTTTGCTTGCATCATGTATAAAAACAACATGCCTTCCTCTTGAATCACAGCTCATTTTAGGCTCGCACTCCCCATCAGGGAATCTAGAAAATCTAACTTCTCCCATCTTGAAATTTAAACATCCTTCCTGCTTTTCAATCTCTAATATATTTTTGTAAACAGAACATGCAAAATTCCAATTATTAGATTCAGGGTCTGCAAAAATTACTCTTTCTAATTTACTATCCATATCAAATCCAAAAATCCCAGCTTTAAAAATAAGATTGTATTAGAAAATATATTATTACTTATTCTCCTTTCCTTCAATTTTATTTGCTAATCTCTAATAATCTATTCAGATAAGCAACTGCAAAATCTCTTAATAATAATGCTCGTGGCATATTTGGTAGATATTCAGAACAAAAAGCATGCCCCATAACTTCAGCTACTCCTTCTTCAATCCTGATTCTTGAAATTTCTGTTTCAACACCATATCTCTTCATTTTTTCAGGAGTCATAAACATACATTCTGATTGTCTCAATCCTCTTGTTATAAGTTCTATCCATTGATTTTTGGTAGCAACTGCTCTTGTATAAAACTGTTTATTTTCATCCCACTGATTGTACAAAATAACAGGAGCCCTGCAAAAAGCAATTTGATCTATTCTCCCATTATTTTTCCAAACCAATCTAAGAAAGCCCCCTTCATCAGCAACTCCTTCAAGCCCCCAGTTATCACCAAACTTCTCAAAACCTCTTACAAGAGACAAATCTGCTACATCGTCTCCCTCTAAACATTTCAGATGATACAGCATATCTTGATTATACCATTCTTTAACAACCTCTCTAACATCTCCTATAATTTTTTTATCAGTTCTTACATTCACAGGAATACCAAAAATCTCTAAGTGAACAGGAACTGTTGCAGTTAAGCTATCTCTGTCTCTTTCATTATACTCACTAACATCCTGAATTGGGGCTTCTCCTCTGTCTAATCTTTCATTCATAGATTTATTTAACACTCTTATTTTTTAAATATTATTATTCTAGAAAATCTATTTTCTTCCTTCAATCAATTTAAGAAAATTTAGTTAATAAAATTAATTATTACTTTCCTCTTTCTCTTCTTGGTTTTAAGATATAAACCAATTCTTTCTTTTCATCTACTTTTGCTAAATCTATTCTTTCTAGTTTTCCCAGAACTTCACGAAAAGTTGTACCCGGCGTAAAAATAATTCCAGGAGTGCTTCCCTTAATTCTTCTTGCTTCCTTATAAGTTAAATATTCTCTTCCCAATCTTCTCTGCGCCCTATACAAAACATTATAAGTTAAAGTTAAAGGAGATATTGGTTTATTATCATAATTTCTTCTTGCCATACCCACTCATCTTTCTCATCTTTATAAGTATTATTATTCTATAAAATCTATTTTCTCCCTTCTATCTCTCCATCTATTAATTTGTGCATCCTTCTTAAGAAAGCTAGCTTATCTTCTATTTTAATCAAGTCTGCATATCCTTGTATTATTAATCCTAATGAGAATGGAGAAGGAATTTTAGTCTCAACATTTTTTATCTTCAAGTCTCCTGATTTAATCCAGCTCAAAACCTTCTTTGTATTTTCTATATCCATCAAGTCTTCTAAAACTTCTCTTCTTGCCTCTTTTAATATTGGAAAATTTTTAGTCAGCTTTCTTACACTCCCAAGCAAAAAACCAGAATGCATCTGCTGTTTTCCTACGCTCTTTGTTCGCCCCTTATAACTTCTTAAAATCATCAAGCTTCTTGCAGCACAATGCCTAAACCTTCGCTTTAATACCTCTGTTTTCTCTATTGCTTCCTTCAAAATTTCTTCAACATTTTCAGGATTTAAATGTTTCAGTGCTTTTTCAACATTAATATCTTCTCCAGCAAGATAAAATCCATTATCTGAAATTCCTAGTTCCACATCTCTTCCTCCAAGCCTTGCAACTAAAAATCCTATAGCTCTAGACAAAGCATCATTGACTCTTCTTCCAAACAAGCTGTGAAAAATATAATATTTTTTCTCCCCGCTATATCTTTCTATTATTATCTGCTTATCATGAGGAATATCAATATAATCAGATTGTTGTTTCATATAAGAATAAATCTCATTAGCAATAGAATCAGAAGTATAACAAAATTCTTTAATAAACTCCTTGATTTCTAATGGAGATTTCTTAGCTTTTAATTTCTCTTCTATAAACCGCCGGAAGCGTTGTATTTCTAAAGCTAAATCAAAACTTAATGGCAACATCTCAGAAGCCCAAGAAGGAATTGTAGGAGGTCTATGAACACTTCCAGAAACATAAGCATTCATCCCCCTTGTATATTGAAATTCATATCTTTGCCCTCCTAAAACAAAAACATCTCTCGGCTTCAAGCGTTCTAAAAAACTTTCATCAATCTTTCCTATCACAGCCCCCTTTTTATCTCCTCTTCCCAACACAACATTAATAAAACTTTCATCAGGGATTGTTCCTATATTAGTCATATATATAACTCTGGCTAGTTTCCCTCTTTTCCCTATTTCTTGGCTAACCGGATCATACCAAATCTTAGCATAAACATTTCTTGCTTCTAAAGCATATTCTCCAGAGAGATAAGAAATTACATTTAAAAAATCATCTCTGCTCAAGTCTTTATAACAATAACTTCTTTTTATTAATTTTAGCATATCTTCAATCTTCCAGACTCTCTGAATAGCAAATCCAAATATTTGTTGTGCAAGAACATCCAAGCAATTTTTAGGGATTTGGACTTTATCTATTTTTCTTTCTATCATTTGTTTCTGCATAACAGAACATTCAACTAAATCATCTCTATCTAACACAAGAAACTTTCCTTTAGCTGTTTCATGAAGCGTGTGTCCTGCACGGCCGGTTCGCTGGAGTGCCCTAGAAGTTGATTTTGGGCTTCCTAGCAAGATTACTAAATCAATATACCCAATATCTATACCTAACTCCAGTGAAGTAGAAGATACAACCACTTTCAGCTTCCCCTCTCTAAGCCTTTGTTCTATACTAAATCTCATTTCCTTTGATAAAGAAGAATGATGTGCGCCGATATCATCAAGATATCTTGCTGGAAACATTTCCTTCAAATGATGAATAACCCTTTCTGTTGCTGATCTTGTGTTAGTAAATATAATTGTTGTTTTATGCCCCTGGATTAATTCATCAATTTTTTCATAAAGTCCTTTTTGCAACTCAAAAGCTGATGATTCAATTAAATCTTTTGGAGAAATAACTTCAATATCAATTTTTTTCGTAAAATTTACATCTGCTATTAAACAAGATTCAGCATCTCCCACAAGAAATTTTGCAATTTCTTCTAATGGCGCAATAGTAGCGCTCAAGCCGATTCTCACAGGATAAATCTTGCTCATACTCTGCAGCCTTTCTATAGTCAGTGAAAGGTGCACTCCTCTTTTATTTGCCATAGCATGAATTTCATCTTCAACTATAAATTCAACAGCGCCAAGATGCTCGCAGAATTTAGGAGAAGTTAAAGCAATTGCCAAGGATTCAGGAGTTGTAACAAAAATATGCGGCGGTTTTTTCAGCATCTTTTGTCTTTCTTTTATTGTTGTGTCCCCTGTTCTTAAAGAGACTCTTATTTCTTGCAGCTTTATTGCTTTTTTCTCAGCAAGCTCATTGATTTCCTGCAGAGGTTTTTTTAAATTAATTTCTATGTCTCCAGAAAGTGCCTTCAAAGGCGAAATATAAACAGCATAAATCTTATCCTCCAGCTCATTTTTTTCTGCAAGACTTACAAGATAATTAATAATACTCAGGAAAGCAGTAAGAGTTTTAGTCCCTCCTGTTGGTGCTGATATCAGAATATTCTTTCTCTCATGAATAGGCATAACACCATAAAGCTGAGGCAGGCTAAACTCCTTAAATCTAGAAGCAAACCACTCTTTTACAAGAGGATGCAAAGCTCTTTCTAGCTCTTCTTTGCTTCTCAGTTTTGCTTGTTCAATTTTTAATTCCATTTTTAATCTGATTTCCTATTTTCCTAAGTATATAAAGAAACCTCAAAGTTCTTATATAGAACTTTGATGGCATTCAGAATTCAGAGAATTCTGATGTCTCTAAACCTTTGAGTAGTAATTACTATATGATTTATGAAATAGAATTATTTTCCAAGATATATTTATAAACTAATACCGAATAACTATAATAATAAAAATGAGGCTGTCAAAAGAAAAAAGAGATAAGATATGCGAGCAAATTTTAGCCCATTTATATTCTATATTTCCAAATTCAGCATTTACTGCAGAAATAAGCAGATCTTTAGCAAGAGACGAGGAATTTATCAAGGATTTATTATATGATTTAAAAGACAAAGAGCTCGTAATTCTTATAAAAAAGAATGCAAAGGGCTTGTTCTATTCTCGCAGGATGCGATGGAGGCTTTCAAATAAAGCCCAGCAGGCATATTCTCAACAGCAATAGTTATCTTTTTTCAGCAACAGGGGTTTGAGCTAGAGTTTCTAACCTTTGAACACTGAAGAAATATCTTTCAGAAGTTGCATTTCCAGGAGTTTGAATTTCTATATATGGCCCACTTCTATTATGGCTCAGTATAGCCCTCTGGTTAGGATATAAAATTTTAGGATATCCTGACCTTCTTGCTAGTAATGCTGCCTCGCTTGTTTCCAGAATATTATTATTGTTTACATCAAAATTGCGCTCAACACCCCTGCACAATTCCTCAACTCTTGCCTCTTCATTTAGGGATTTTTCTCTCTCGCTTAATCCATATCTCGCAACAAAAGGAGTTATTCCAATAGCTGCAATAGCAATAACCCATGCAAGTTTGTTTCCCATCATTTATACTAATAAAAATCAATTAAAAGCTTTATTATACTAGACTATACTAGTCATTCTACTTCAATAATGTTTTTATACTTCGTTTTATTCTAAATTAAATGTTTGATGAAGAAGTTAGGCAGGCTTTTAAAAAAGTAAAAGAGGATATTTCTTTTCTTAGCAAAGAGCTTTTTCAAATAAGAGCAGATATTAATCGCCTGAAAATACAGACAAGCAATATAATTTATGATATAGAGGCACTAAAAACCAATAATAAAGCTAATAATAACATTCCAACACATCCTCAAGAAAGTCCAACAGATAATCTTTTAACCCCGACATTCCAACACTTCGATTCCAACAATCCAACAGATAATCAGCCTTCTCAGGCTCTAGGAAGCCAAAATATTCAAAGTTCCATAGGAAATGAAGGGGTTCCAACAAACAAACAAACAAACAAACAAACAAACCAACACACCTCTATTTCCTCTGAAGCATATGGAAAAGCCTCTTCAGAAACTCAAAATACTTCTTCTATATCTCAGGTAGAAAAAGTATCAGAAATCCTTGAAAGTCTTGATAGCATAAAAAAAGATTTAAGGCTAAAATTTAAGAGGCTTACTAAGCAAGAGATGCTTATTTTCTCGACTATTTACTCTCTAGAGGAGTCTGAAGAAGCATCTTACACCTCAATTTCTAAGAAACTCTCTTTATCAGAAAGCTCAATTAGGGACTACACCAACCGTCTTTTAGCCAAAGGGACGCCTATTATAAAGGAAAAACTTGATAATAAACGAGTACTTCTCCATATTTCTCCTGAATTAAGAAAAATAGCTTCTTTAGACACAATATTAAAGCTTAGGCAGGTATAGCCTTTTCATAAGATTTATAAATAAGTTATTCGTAATAATGATTAATGACAGATTTAACTCGCGATTGGTTTGTAGGGTTTATTGAAGGAGAAGGTAATTTTAATGTAGCACTGGCAAATATGCAAAATCATAAACCCAAATACCCATTTGAAAAAATGCCAGTTTTACAATTTAGAATCTTTCTAAGAGAAGATGATTTAGAAGTACTTCAAAAAATAAAAAATTTCTTAGGTTTTGGTAAAATCTATAAGAAAAGTATGGAGGCTAATCGTCGGTTAGGGTTTAAATCCATGGATCAATATACTTTTTATGTTACACATAGTAGAGACCTCTTAAAATTAAAAGAAATTCTCTCAACAAACCAATTTCATACAAAAAAAGCAAAAGATATGGAATCTTTCTTTAAGATCTTAGATTTGAAACTTGCAAAGAAGCACCTAATTTCTGAGGGTTATGAAGAAATTCTTAAGTTAGCAACTAATATGAATAGCAAAAACAGGCAGAATTTCAAGCCAGGCAACAATAGAAAAATATACCGGAACAGGGATTGACTACCAATCCGCCGTGTAACGAATATCTTAATTGCCTAGCTGCATCTAAACATCTCTTTTTTTATAGTATAAAGTCTAAAACCCTTATTTTTTAGCTTCTTAAGCATTATTCTTTTCTTATTTTCTGGCTCTCTCTTCCATATATTTTCCCTATTAATTCTCTCTCTTTTTCTCAATTATTCTTCTTTATCTCTCTAATTTTCATCTCTTTTCCCTATTTTTCCCCTTCCTTAGAATCTCTTTTCTTGGGATCTCACTTTCTTCCCGAATTTTAATCTTTTTCCTTGATTTCCTCTATTTTGTAACTCTCACTTTTCCACTTTTTGAGGTTAATTTTCTCTATTTTCTGTTTTTCTCTGCTTTTTCACTAGATTTTCATCTTTATTAACTCTCACTTTTGCTGTTTTAAGCATCTTTTCCTTGATTTCTTGAGGTATAAATACTCTCTTTTTTCCGTTTTGTTCTATTGTTTCTTCAACTATCTCACTTTTCTGTTTTATCCTATTAATATGCCCTCTTATTGTACTTCTATCTTTTCCAAGCATAGCAGAAAGATCATCATAGCTCAACCTCATATCTGTGTTTAATAAAACCATAATTATAGCTCTTTCCATAACACTTAATTTTGAGAGGTCTATAATTTGGTTAAAATTGGCTGTTTGAACAGCTGTTTGAACAGCTGTTTGAACACCATAAACAGCTGTTTGTTTGTTTAAACGGGCTGTTTGACTTTTTGACAGCTGTTTAAACACCTCTAAATCATGAAAAGAAATTGCGTTTTTCAATCCTTCAATTTCATCTTTTATAGACGACAAATCTTCCTTTATGTTAAAAAGCTCATCTTTTTGTGAAGAATCTTGCTTGTCAAGGTGTTTGATCCATATATTAATTTTATTAATATCATTCTTGACTGCATCAAAGCCTTTCTTTGCTTCCTCTTTTACTTCCTTTACCTCTTTTCCTTTTCCAAAAAGCCATTCAAACATATTATTTATACTTAAAATAGAGTTTAAAAACCTTTCTTCTAATTTTATTTTATCGAGGATAAAATCAGATATTTAAAAACAAATTTTTAAAATATTCTGCATAAAATCTGTGCTCTAAAAACAAGCAATAAAATAAGGGGTGTTTGGTCAAATAAACAGCACCAAACACCCACCAAACACCCACCAAACAGCTGTTCAAACAGCACCAAACAGCTGTTTGTCGTCGGTAAATTCAATATAGCAGTTTTAGCACTTTTTTCATCATTTTTAGTCATTTTAAGCCTAAAAAAGAGTCAAGAAAATCAAAACTTTTAAGCAAAAACAGCAATTTTAAGCTCTTTTTACAACTTCAAAAAAACCCAAAAACAAGGTTTAAATACCTAAAAACCTTTAATAATGCATAGAAAAGAGGTAAAATGACAGACAAAAAAGCACAGAAAAAGAGTGTGAAATTGCCTTTGGATAGAGCTTCAAAAGCCATTATCCTGGCTATATTGGTTGCCATAGCTATCGCAGCAGAGATCTTACAAATCTCAAGTTTAGCTGTGTTTAGTTTAGCCATTACATTATATGGCGCATATAGCAGAAGCTATGAAAAGGCTGGAGAAAGAGAAAGATTATAACATTTTTTATTAGTAAGATTCTGAATAGCTTATAAGAACAGCCCACAGATTTGTAAATTTGCTACTTCTAGCCGCTTTATCTTCTTAGCTTTGCTTACAACTTTTAGCATGCTATTTTAGTCTAGAATTAGTGCAAGATTATTACAAAAACAACATCTTTTTATACTCTTACTCCCTTATATCTTTAATAAGGAGGTAAAATGGTATCAATATCAATTATAGGAATCTCAGGAATTTTAGCAATTATTGTTGGATTGTTAATTCTAGTTTTCCCTAAACTTTTAAGATGGTCAGTAGGCTTGTACTTTATAATAATAGGAATTTTGCAATTAGTTATATAAATAAGTAAAAAGCATTTTTTAGTTAAAACTTCTGCACAAAACTTATAGCTTTTAGCATTTGTTTTTTTATAATTTTACCCCCCATCCTCCAAACAATTAGCACTTTCTAATAAGACTTAAGATACCCAAAGCACTAATTGTTTCCCTAACCCTGGCGGTCGCGAATCGCCATTTTCATGCGTGCTACGGTGCACAAATAATAGTTATTAAACTATAATAATACTTAAAAACCAATTAAATTAATAGATTATAACATGGCAAAAGTTGAAATTTTCAGAGAAAGAAATGGATATTCTGTTTACGTCGAGAAATTAGTTCAAGAATTTAAAGACGACAAGCCAGTTATGGTTCTGAAAGGTAAATTAGATTATTTTAGATCTCATGGAATTGAATCAATTAGGGCAGATGCTATAAGAGGTCAGGCAACTAATCATTCTAATCTTCCTCCAAGAGAAGCTGCTTATACTTTTGCAATTGAAGCAACTAGAGAATTAGGAGTTAAAATAAATCTTGATTTAATTGATGACGAAAATCCCGCAGAATTTTTCTTAGATGACAGAATAAGAGAGCTTGCAGAAAAGTCTGCACCAAGTCAAGCTTCGTGCGAAGAAAGAGCTTTACTTTTATACGGCGACAGAGTTTTAGGTCCAGCAGATACAGGCGACAGATAAAAAACTCTAGCTAAATCTTACTAGAATTGCTTAAATCTTTCAGCACGTATAAAATAGTTATTTAAGTATACAAATTCTTATAAAGATGAGAAAAATAGATAATTATGGCAAAAGATTCAAGAGATTGTAGAACTGATAATCTAGATATTAAATATTCTTTAGAAACAGCGCCAACTCCTGCAGCAGAATATTTAGATCCTAATCAAATATTAAAAACTCCACAGGGCACAAGGACTGGAGTAGTTAGGAGATTCTCTGTAGAAGAAGGCACACTATGTGCAGCAGATGTCTAAAAAATTCCTTTTTCCCCCATGCTAAAACTTCTGCACAAAAATTAAAACTTCCAGCAGGTATAAAAATCAGGCAGGGGTGTTGAAAATCTCTAAAATTCTGATAAAATGGGCTAAAAGTCGTAACAATACATCTTGTCACAACCCCAAAATTACAGCTTAAATTTATAAAGAAGTTCGTACAATATATTATATGGAAAAAGATGTGAAATTGAAAATATTTGTATCTGGCAAATTTGAAGATAGAGAAAAAATAAAAGAGCTCATGAAACAAATTGAAGGTTTGGGCCATACCATAACTTATGATTGGACTTATCATATCCCCATCAAACCATATATTAATAATCAAGCTCTTGCTCAAACATATTGCAAAAATGAGATAAAAGGGATAATGGATGCAGACCTTCTTTTTTTCCTAAGTCATGAACAAGGAACTACTCTAATGATGGAATATGGTGCTGCACTTGCAAAAAACCTGATTGATGGAAAGCCAGCGATCTATGTTATAGGTAAGCACAATTCTCGTTCACCCTGGTTTTTCCATCCAAATGTAAAACGCATAGATGATGTAGAACAGGCATTAAAAGAAATAGCAGAACTAACAAAATGAATAAAGAAGAGTTTTTGAAAAAGCTTGAAGTGGAGCTGAAAATCTCGAAGTGTTCTAAGTATACTATTAGGAATTATTCAAAATCTAATTCTCTTCTCCTGGATTATGCTAAGAAAAATCCAGATGATATCACCATAGATGATGTAAAAGCTTTCCAAGCCGAATTTCTTTCCGATAAAGCATCAAAATCAATAATTCTTTTTTTAGCAGCTTTGAGGTATGCATATACTAACATCATGCAAAAAGATCCAACCATGGGCATAAAAAGGCCCAAAAAAGAAAATAAGATTCCAGTTGTTTTGAGCAAAGATGAAGTTTCAAGACTTATCTCCATTTTTGATAATAAGAAAAGCAAACTAATGGTATCTATGCTTTATGCTATTGGAATGAGAGTTGGAGAGCTAATAAACTTAAAAGTTTCTGATTTAAATTTCGAAGAAAAAACCGGATATGTAAAACAAGGGAAAGGAAGGAAGGATAGAGCTTTCAATATTCCGGAATCTATGATGCAAGAGATAAGGGGGCAGGCAGAAAACCAAAAGGCAGACAATCAGGAATTCCTCTTCACAGGAAGTCAAGGAAAGTTAACAGATAGAAATATTCAAAAGATTGTAAGAAAAGCCGCAGTAAGGGCAGGAATAAATAAGTCAGTCCATCCTCATACTCTAAGACATTCATTTGCAACACACCTATTAGAAAATGGAGTAGATATAAGAAAGATTCAAGAGCTTTTGGGGCATGCATCGATCTCAACTACGGAATTATACACTCACATCTCCCGAGAAGAATTAAAAAAGATCCCTTCCCCTATTGATAGTCTGAGAAAAGATGAGAAAAGTGAGGAAATAAAAAATGAAGAAGAGAAATCAAATATTGAGAAAGAAAGCATTTGAAAGAGATAATCACACATGTAAAAAGTGTGGTTTGCAAGATAAAGAAGCAATAAGAATAGAAGCACATCATATTATTCCTCTTTATGCAGGTGGAAAAGATGAGTTAGATAATTTAATTACCTTATGTTTTGATTGTCATCATTTTGCTCCTGATAAAAAAGAAGACTTTGATGAGTATATGAAAGAGGAATGTGATGGTACTATGACTACTTTTCTCAAGGCATGGAAAATAGTTAGAGAAAAACATCCCGAATTATTTGAGAGTAGGATTAAAACTTCTAATCAGGAAAGTTGAACCCCGGGAGAAAAAAGTGTGAGATAATAATAAAATTAAGCCATCTATAGATAGATTATAATTTCTAAGCAGGAATTTGATTTTTCTGGACAAATGTTTCAGACAACTTAAGATCTATTGCAAGAAATGCTTTTACTATCGGGCTATCAAGATTTATCTTGTAAAGTCTGCTCTTCCCTATTTTCCTATTTTCCATAATAATTCCCTGTTTTATTAATTTTGGCTGTAAGTCAATCAAAGTGGTATAAGCCACTTTGCTTCCTTCTGCTATTTGAGTTAAAGAAAAATCTAAAGCAAAGTTATCCATTAAAAAGTCCAATACTCTTATTTTAGGGTTATCACCAAGATATTGCAAAAAAAATGATGTGTTAGCTTCTTTCATTTTATATTTTTTATAATAGAATAGCACATATTTAAATCTTTCTACTTCCGTATTTACTTTATTAAAAAGATAATATAATCACTAAAGAAGAAAGATATATAAATCTTATTCCATAGATTAATTTAGAGCAAAAAGAGGAAAATGGCAGATTATGATCAATTAAAAGCCCAGCTTTTATTTAAGTTGTATAGAAAAGGAATTTGGGGAGGAAGACACACCCCAATTGATAATCTTTTTCATTTAATGGATAAGGCGAGCATAAGAGAATCAGAAAGAGCAATAAAAGAGCTTGCTAATTTGGGTTGGATAAGTATAAAAATTTCAACAGGCGAGAAGCACATCAGCTTAAACTCTCACAAAAACAAGGAAATTAAAGATTTTATCTTAAAAATTTTAAAAGTAGATCCTGCATTATTGGGATAATTTTCTAATCAAAAAAGATTCTCCAGCAAGAAGAGTCTGATACAACTTCCCTCGGGAAGTTGCTGGGGTTGGTTCGGAGAGGGGAGTTATTTATTATTTGGCAAGCATAATCTATAGTATCATAAAGAATAAATAAGTGAATATCTTAGGTTATAACATGAAAATCCTCGACATCCCAAAAGAAGGAAGACCCCGTGAAAGGTTTCTTAAATTAGGACCAGAAGCTCTGTCAGATGCAGAACTTTTTGCAATACTTCTCAGAACAGGAAGCAAGGGTGAGAATGTAATAGATATGTCTAATCGGCTTATTGCTGAATATGGTCTAGACAAGCTATTTGAGTGTTCATTAAAAGAGCTTCAAGAAATAAAAGGTATCGGTCCAAGTAAATCGATGCAGATATTAACAGTAGCAGAACTTCAAAAGAGAATTAATCAATCAAAGAAGCCAGTAAAAAAGATAACTTGTGCAGAAGATGTATTTAATCTTTTTCAAGATAGATTAAAAGATGAAAAGCAGGAGAACTTTTATGTCTTGATGCTTGATACAAAAAATAATATAATTGGAGAACAATTAATCAGTAAAGGAATTCTTGATGCTTCAATTCTTCATCCTAGAGAAGTGTTCAAGCCAGCAATAAAGAACTCAGCAAGTAAAATAATCCTGGTCCATAATCATCCGAGCGGGGATTCAAGCCCGAGTAGCGAGGATCTAGAGATAACTGAAAAGCTAATAAAATCTGGAGAAGAAATAGGGATAAAAGTTTTAGATCATATAATTATTGGGGAGAAGTTTTGGAGTTGGAAAGAATCTAATTAGCAGAACAATAAGTCAATTTTCCCTTAAGCCTTTTTCTTTCTTGTTTAAAATGCTTCCTGCATAGATAACACCAATAATGCTCTTCATCTTCTTTCCCTAAATTAGGATAAACTTCCTTAAATGCAAGGTTCTTGCAATTCCCATTATAATCACAGTGTGGTTTTCTTTTATAATTAACTATTTTATACCTAATTTTTCCCATCCCCAATCTTTATTAAATATTTTTCAAGAAGATCATCTTCCTTTTTCCATATTTCAAAATCATCCTTAATTATTCCAAAGTTTATTAATAACTGCCCAAATCTTTGATCAGGATTTTTCTGCCAGATTTCTTCTAGGAGTTTTAATATTATTTTTATTCTATTCTTATCTCTCATCTTATTAAAAAAATATAAGGCTGCATCGAGCAGCCTATAAATTTACCTTTTAGCAAGATAAAGTCTTGCTTGCATTATCCAGTAATGCAGGATGCAGCAACATGGCTTTGCATAATTTCTGTCATTATAGCTCAGGCACATGGCCAGTTTTTATTTATCGAGCTTATTGTTGAATAGTGAGCGAAGTCTTGCTTATTTCTTCAATTCTCTCTAAAGCAAGCTCAACAGCCTTACTTTTATCATTCAACGCATTTTCTTTTGCAGTCTTTCTCTGCTTTGCATTCTCGCTTAAGAATTCTGCCTTTTCAATATCTCTTTGTTTTAATCGTTTAGTCCTTTCAATGTCCTTTTGAATATCTTTTTCCCAATCAATCAAATCCTTCTTTAATTGTTCAACTTCTTGATGTTTCTTTCTTAAATCTTCATCTAAATCAAGCTTCTGAGAAATAATATCTAATTTCTTTTGGGTTAATCTTTCAACAATACTGTATCTCGATTGACTTTCACTCATAAAAGATTAAGTAAGAAATAACTTAAATATCCCTAGCGTAAGTTTTTGGGTATGCAAAAACTTCAACACTTAACCTGTATAGGTCAATTGAATTTTTCTTTTTTTCTTGACTTTTTCAGGAACCTTTAAGAAATTATCCTCAGATAAAACACTTTCTCCTGTTTTTGATTCTAATTCTTTTCTTGCATTGCCTGCAACTTCTCCACCCTGTCTCGCAGCAGTCTTATTCTCTTCTAATCCCTGAACATCTTTTGCTTTGGCAATTCTTGTTGTTGACGCTTCTCCCAACATAGAAAATATTAATTCCAAATCATCCATATGGTCTCTTAAATTTTCTCTTTTTAATTTTTTAAATTCTTTATATTCTTCCACTGTTTTTCCAAATGCAGCTTTGCTTATCTCATTAGTTAGAATAGCAAATTCTTTGTCTTCTTCAACTCCTCTTTGTTTCCATTCATCTGTTAGTTCTTGCCTTATAGCTATCCCTCTTAATCTTTTTTCAATCCAATCTTTAGAATATCCTTTTAACTCATAGAGCGTTTTCATCCTTTCTTGGGCTAATTCAGGATTTTCTATTTCCTTGACCCTTTCATAACCAACTTTTGCCAGCCATCTTTTGAAAGGCTCTGCTTTTTTAGAAGGAATTGATTGTATTATCCTAAAAATTCCTTCTGTATCTGCACAATCAGTTTCCCTCAATTTACCATCTTCTGCTATTAATTTCAACTCTCGACAAAATGTCGACAGTTCAATTCCAGAGGATTCTTTCTCCCTCAATTTTAACCTGTACCAATAGTCATTAGGGTCTAAGCTGTCAGTCAAAACCCCAACTATATCTACAATAGAAAAGAACCATTTATTATCCACAAGCTTTCTTCTTATTGATTTTCCATTAAATATTGCAATATGTGTGTTATTATCTTCTTCCATTTTCAATACAGCTATCTAAACTTTAAATTTGTTTGCATCTGTCTTTTCCCATCAAGATAAGTAATAATTATCTGTCTCCCTTTTCCATCTTCAGCAAGATAAGAGTGAAGTTCATGTCCTTTTTCCAGACCACACCCATTTACAACTAATTTATTAATTGAAATATAAGCAGTTGCTCTTTTTAATATAATCTTGCTTTTCCAACCAATCCCAAGGAATTTATTGTCTTTTTTCATATAATTACTTAGTTTAGAACATTATAAATCTGTCGGTGCCTACAGAGTAACTTTAAAGTATAGACAACTGCGTAGCTTGCATTATATTTATGTTACAGTTTTCTATCTGTATAACTGCACTGAAATATTATCTAACCCCTGCAGTTATCCATAGTAGGTTCCGACACATATAAAAAGAGAATTAGGTAAGTCTTTCTATGAGAATTCAGAAACAGCTCTCAAATAAGAGGAAGAAAAAAACATATTACAAATATGCAGTTATTATCTCTCCAATGAAAGTCAAGGAATCAGGTTTAGAAGGATATGAATTAGAAGCTGAAGTTAAAGACGGGGAGATTAAGCTAAAGAAAAAAGCAGGTTCTTAAGGAATAGGGGTTAGGTTTAAGCAGGAAAGATACCCCGAGATTAAAATTAGTGTCTCTACTATCTTAGCAATCTTGAAAACGATTTGCACTTCCTAAATAAAATAATAAAATACTGAAATGCAAATCGTTTTGCTCAGCTTTGCAATAAATGTTTTAAAAGATGCAGAACCCCGCGATAAAAAGTTTGGTTGAGATAATAATCGAGTCAAGGAATGAATTGCTCTGGACTTTGGACGAGCAAGAAAGGAATAAGAACAAAACCCCGCAGGGTTTTTTGGGTTAGGTCTATTATTGGGCTAGTATAGTCTGGAAGGTAATTGAAAAAAGTCATAAATTTTGAATATATCTGATTTCTGGAAGCTTTGCATAGACTTTTTTTAAACTAAAGTCATTATGAACTTCTTCTAAAAGTTCTTTAGTCCAATGCTGCTTATCTGCAGTAATAATTACAATTTCTTTTTTGTTATGCTCTTGAATTGCAGAAGCAATTGTTTTTGCGTCAGAGTCATTAGGGGTTAGCCAAGTAAAAAGGCAACTCTTTAATTTTTGATCAATTTCATTTATTGGAATAACCAGCTCATCAATATTCTTCTCAATAAATTCTTTAATTCTTCTTTCTATTTCTTGATAAACATTTTCAAAATTTCTTATTATTTCAGTTTTATCTTGAATAGTATTTGCGAGAGACACAAGTTTTAATATCTGGTTTTTATCTCTTTCCCATAAGTAACTACATTCATTATTAGAATAAGGTTTGTAGGAACTATCTTTTATCTGCCTTAATATCTCTCTAAACATAATTCTTTTTCTATTGAGCCATCTTGGAAGGTTATCCTCTTTTATATAATAGCAAAGAACAAACTTATCATCTTTTTTTTGGTTTACAAAAGAAATAGTTTTAGTTATAATTTTTTGATTATCCCCCTCATGGATATAACCAAGAATAATGCACATATCTAAAAACCATCTCATTCTTCATTTGCTCCTTCTAATAAGATACCCATAATCTTCTTCTCATTTTCACTTAATTCTCTCTTTTTAATAGTTAAGTAATTTTTATAACTTAATAAGTTGGTTATTTTGTCATCTATTTGAAAAATATCAATTTCAAAGGTATTCTTCTCTATATTTTCTTGAATTTCTCCTAATTCTTTATCTGCCTGTCCTCCAAAATCTTCAAAGAAGAATTGTGTTGTTAATGATTGCCAAATAGAATTAAAAACTTCGATTATTTCTTGAAGATATTGTTTTTTTTCTTTCTCAAACTCATTAGAACTAATTATAAACTTAAATGCACTAAGGAAATCATGATATCTCTGCAAGTAATATGAATATCTCTGAGTAGAAGGTATTTCTAGAAAGAAATCATAAATTATTTTTTCAGTATCTGCTTTGAAATCATTTTTATTACATGAAGCATACTCAATTTTATCTTTCAGTAAATATATTTTCATATCTTCATGTTTTTCATATTGTTGTTTCTTTTCTTTCCAAGCAATATTTGTGTGATTTCCGTTTTTTATTTCATAATTAATTTTTTTTATAATCTCATTTGAGTTTTTTGGCTCAGAAACATTATAATCTATTAACATCTGACTTGCATTTTGAGGTTCAATACTTACCGGAAGCACCTTTCCATAATGAAATCTGACTACTGGAAGATTTAGTGAAGGTTCTTTCTTTGCAATTTCAACTGCAATCTTTTGAACAGTAGTTTTATTTGGTATCTCTCCATTATGTACTGCCTTCCAAGAATCAATTATTTTTGCCAAAAGATACAAACTAAGATTTCTTTTTTCTTTGTCTAACGGAAGTCCATAAAAAACAGGGTAATCTGCCCGGATAAAGACTCTTAAGTTATTAACAGAAAGAATTTCTCTTACTTTGTTTTCTTTTTTCAAATTATCCAGGTGTGCACTAATTGTCGCCCAAGTCGATTCTGTAAGTTCACTCAATTTTTTTATAGATTTCGGTCCTTCTTTAAGATGAGAAAGGATTTCTTCCTGAATTTGTTCTGCATTTTTTCTATTAACCATAAGAAACCACCTCCTCTTTTTTCATATACCTGTATCTCAAACAAGGTTTATAAATCTTCTCATAGTCTACCTTATTTTAGATAGATAGTAGTCTTTAAGCAGTATCTATACTCTAAGAACTATCAGAAATCAATTAAAATTGTGATTTTGTTTATCTATAAATCAGATTGAGTATATGGCGTTTTGATAAGGGCAGGGTGTTCAAAGTTGGGGGGTTGGGGGTAGGGGCGAGGGCGAACAGCAGTGAGCCCGA
>C687J35174_10000668_pt1 | contig 51423 bp, 44 predicted proteins | sample RifCSPhighO2_01_FD_35174 | JGI IMG/M metagenome (IMG submission 35174) | reverse complement strand
TATCAGGCCATCCGGCGTTATTATCCCCACAACCTCGCCATGTTGTCGCTGCTGCCCATGGCCGTGCGCATGGCCGGGCCGCGCGAGGCGCTGCTGAATGCCATTGTTCGCCAGAACTATGGTTGCTCGCACTTCATCGTCGGCCCGGAGCACGCCGCGCCGCCGGAGGTTCGTCTGGGCGGCGAGCGCTTTTATCCCCGTTATGCCGCACAGGAGCTGGTGGCGCAGCATCAGGCTGAATTGGCCATCCGCATGATCCCCGTCAAGGAAATGCATTACATGCCGGAGGACGATCAATTCCTGCCTGTCGAACAGATTGAAAAGAAAGGCAGGAAGGGAGTTCAGTTCACGGAGAAAGAGCTGTACAGCCACCTGTCGCATGACCAGGAAATACCCTCATGGTTCTCTTTCCCTGATGTCCTGGCAGAACTTCGCAAGGTTTGCCCGCCCCGCAGTCGGCAGGGCATTACGTTTTTTTTCACCGGCCTGTCAGGCTCCGGCAAATCCACGCTGGCGAAAATCCTCTACGCCAAGTTCATCGAGGCCGGCGGCCGCCCCGTGACGCTGCTCGACGGCGATATCGTGCGGCACAACCTTTCGAGTGAATTGGGATTCTCCAAGCAGCACCGCGACCTCAACATTCGCCGCATCGGCTTCGTGGCGAGCGAGATCACCAAGAATGGCGGCGTAGCCATCTGCGCGCCGATCGCACCCTACCACAGCACCCGCCGCGCGGTGCGCGAGCTGATCGAACAGCACGGCGCATTTATAGAGATTTATGTGGCGACGCCGCTGGAGGTGTGCGAGGCGCGCGACCGCAAGGGGCTGTATGCAAAAGCGCGGAAGGGCTTGATACCAGAGTTTACCGGCATCAGCGACCCGTATGAGGTGCCGGAGAGGCCGGAGTTGCGGATTGATACTTCGGCCATGAACCCAATGGAGGCGGCGCAGGAGATTTATCTTTATCTGCTGCGGGAAGGGTATCTGGACGTAGCCGGTGAATTTGATGATGAATGTTTGTGATTAAGCCTTCGATCATGCCTGATTGTTATGGATTGCTCATGCTTTGGTGTGCGCGGCGGGCGTGGTTAAACCAAGGCGTGGTACAGGCGTTGATATGCAGAAATCCAATGCGAGATATCCAAAATGAGTGCAGAAAGTACCGAATATTTTTCGCAAACTCGTAGCGAGTTATTGCCGCTGGTGCCGGATCAAATATCAAGAACTCTTGATGTGGGTTGCGGTGGCGGTGTCTTTTCCGAGGCGTTGAAAAGAGTCAGGAATATTGAGGCGCGTAGTATCGAGATGTCGAATGTCGCCGCAGGAGTAGCGACAACTAGATTGCGCCCGACGTGGATGCCATCCTGACGCAACAGATCGCGCAGCATGCGGGCTCCCGCGAACGGATGTTCAAGGTGCAGGGCATCGATGCGGCGCATCCGCTTGAGGTTGGCCTCGCTCATGGGCTTCGGCAGGTAATACACGCTCCCGCGGCTCACGTTGAGCAGTTCGGCTTGGCGGCGCGCTCCAGCAGTTGCGCCTTCCACTGCGTGATCTGGGTGGGGTGCACATCAAACTGCGTGGCCAGCTCCGAAAGCGTCTTGTCACCCTTGAGGGCGGCCAGCGCGACCTTGGCCCGGAAGGCCGGTGAATGATTACGGGGGATCGTCTGCTCATGTGGTTCTCCATATTGCCGGGGTGTATCATGCTCCGATTGGGCAGAGAATCCACTTATCGCGTTGTTCAGATTATTGGGGCCACTTCTCTTACAACAGGTTTAGACTTCACCTGCTTCTTCTTTGAAATCAGGAAACACAAGAGGCATAATGATGTTGGCCTACCTGAGTGTGTTCCTGATCATAGGAAGACGGAGGGGGCACTCTGTATGTGGAAAACAACGAAGTATCGGCAAAGGGCTCACTACAAATGTCCAAGAAAATCTCGGAGCTGTCCGACGCCTCCAGCCTGAACGGCACAGAGTTCATCCCCATTGTTCAGTCATCCGCGACCGTCAAGACGGCGATTCGCCCGCTCCGTCCCTACGACGCGGTCATTGATGCACGAACGGATGCGCAGGCTGGTACGGCATTGCTTAACGCCGTTGAACGCCTCAATGCTGACGGTCAGGGCGGCGAGGTGCACGTGATGGCCGGTGCTATCAATCTCGGCACTAATACGCTGGTGTTGTCGGAGTGTGTCGTAATGCACGGCGTAGCATCAGGTTGGCGCCCATCGTACTCGAACGCCAAGGGTACACGGCTGTATTGGACCGGAGCGACCAATCTCGGTAACTGCATTCAGATTACCGGCAGCGGCGCGGGCATCAGCAACATGATGCTGGATGTGCCAACGACTCTGAATGGGGATGCTGTTCTATGCGGGGGACAGGCAACCGGCATCTTCAAGCCGCATATTCATAATGTCCGCATTGTGAAAGGGCCTGATAATGGTTCGTTTTGGGCGCTCAAGATAAGGGATTGCTATGTCGTCAGCATGCGCGACGTGTATGTTACAACTTATGCTAACGGGATTTTGTACGACCAACTCAACGATATTTACCACACTGGTAACGTAGCATGGAGCGATATTTATATTGATACGCGTTCGAACAACAGAATCGGAATGAAGTTCGCATCACCTAATGCAACTCAACGTGTCAACCTCATGACAATTAATCAGTTGTCGGCGGCGTGTACGTCTGGCATTGGAACCGGGACTATCGGCCTGCAACTGCGCGGGGCGTCAAGAATCTGTTTCAATGGTCCCGACGTGGAGAATTACGAAACGTTGCTTGACCTTGGAGAAGTAGGCGGAGCAGGCAGCCTCACAAACAGCTTCATCAATCCGTATTTCAACAAGTCGGTGTTCACGTTGCGCAACGTGCTTTGTGATAGGGCGTCCGTCGGGAACACGTTTGTGGGAGGGTGGATTGCAACGCCCGACGGCTATTCATCGTCTTTACAGGACGACGCAACGCGCGGCACCCTCGACCCCAATATGTACCTGCATGTGCGCGCCACCAACGGCTATCACCCGTATCCGTGATGCGGCTGCGCGACGTCGCGCGAACCTCACTTGGTTCGGATCGGACACTTGCAGCTTCCGCTTAGCCCGCGAGCAGTCATTCCGTAACCATATTGGGTCATTCACACAAGCCTGCCCAACCAGCGGAGTGTGGTTCGAAAAAATGGGAAACAGGTATACAGGACCGGTGGATCAACGTCGCGTGCGGCGGACACTTCCATTCACCCCGTCAAAAGATAGTCGCCATTTTCAGCCAGCAGCGGGGTGCCGTTTTCCTCAAGGAGGGCATCTGCCGGAATTTCGGAGGGACTCGTTGCCGTCGAAACATCATTGCCGGGATTGCCGGGGTCGTTCCGACATCCGGCGGAAAGTACCGTGAACGCTGCGATATGGGCCCCAATGAGCTTGAAAAAGTCGCGGCGATTCATGGGAGCCGTATTATTCGAGACACCAGCGTGCCGTACATTTTGAGTTTCCTCTGTTTTCCGTGTTCCATGGGGCGGTGATCATGCTGCCATGTTCCGCCCGTGCTGTGCGCAGATCCAGTCCTGCAGGAACCGAACCGGTGACTTGCTCTTGAGCGCGGAGTGGCGGCGACTCCGATTGTAGAACACCTCGATGTACTCGAACAGGTCATTGATCGCTTCTTCGCGCGTCGTGTAGCGCGTGCCGTGGGCCCGTTCGTTCTTGAGACTGTTGAAGAAGCCTTCGATCGACATTGTCCCAGCAGTGGCCCTTGCGGCACATCGAGCAGACCTTGCCGTTAACCTAGCCCGAGCAGCAGGGCAATCCAAGATCCTGCGGTTGTGAGGAAGCGTTGTAGTTTTGGTGTTTCCATTTGAAGGGCATTCTACTGTTACACATTTTTTTCGCCAAAATGCCAAGAGAGGTAGTTCTGTTTTAATTATTGAGAACAAAGGCTTGACAATTGAAACAAACTGGGTTTTTTTGATGTTCTTTGCTCCCTCATTCCCTCCAAAATCTTTCCGATTGGATTAAACTGGTATGACCTGAAAACTGAAGAAAACAGGTCCGAGCGGGTCAATTTTGTATTCATGCTAGTGACCATGGAACATTTATAATTAAGGCTCAACGCGGAAACGTGTGGGTGATTTTTGCATGATCCGGGAGCGGTGGCAAAAAATGCGTGATGATCTTCATGGCCAGGTATTGTTCGTCGCGGAAGCCGTACGCCTTACGCTGGATGACGCGAATGGTGTTGTTCAATCCCTCGACGCAACCGAGCGAGACTTTGTTTTCGGGCTTACAGTAGGAAACGATGCCGTTCCAATGACGTTCGATCATCTGCGCGAACTTCTCGAACGGCTTGAGCCGCTGCCACTTGAGTGCGTCTTTCCAGTTCTCAAAGAATTTCCTGGCCCAGGCTTCGCTCGAGTAGTCCCACAGTTGCCCGAACGATTCCTTAAGCAGGTAAGCCGTGTGGAGCCGCCGGTTGGCGGCGAGCAGCGTCTTGAGTGCCTGGCGGCCATCGAGGTCCAGATTCTCACGGTGCGACAGCAGGGTATAGCGGTTCCCCTTGATGAAGCGGCGTTGCTCGCCCTGCACCCGTGCATACTCGGCCCGGCGCGCGTTGAGGCGATTCATAACGGCATTCCCGATACCGTGCAGGATCGCGTAGCGCGCACCCGTTTGCGCGAGGAGTGGGGAATTCTCCCGCAGGAGATCCTGGTGGGCGTTGCTTCACGACTCGATCCTGTCAAGGGTGTCGCCTACCTGGTGGATGCATTCGGTCGTGTCGCGAGTCGCTATCCACATGCCAAGCTTGTATTGATCGGAGCAGGATCGCTCGACGATGCGTTGCGCACGCAGGTAAACGCCCTCGGCCTCACTGGCCGCGTGGTTTTCACCGGATTTCGCACGGATATTGCCGCCTGCCTCGATGCGATGGACGTTTTCGTGCTTCCGTCGCTCGCCGAATACCACTCGATTGGCCTGTTGGAGGCCATGCGTGCGGCAAAAGCCATCGTTGCCACCGATGTTGGCGGCAATACCGAATCGGCGCGCCATGAGCAAGAGGCCCTGATCGTTCCCCCCGCCGACGCTGCGGCGATTGTTGCCGCGCTGGAACGGTTCTTCGATGATCCAGTGTTGCGGAACCGGCTCGGCCAGATGGCGCGCGAGCGGTACCTCGCGGAATTCACGGTTGACCAGATGGTGCGGCGTACCGCTGCGTGGCTGGAGCGCATCGCGGCGCAGCCAGTCTCTTGTCGCTGATCATGGTGAAGATCGTTCTCTATTTATTCCTCAAGAAAATGAAGTGGAGATAATATGGACTGGCGCATTAAAGCATCAATTCAGAAAGTACTCAGCATGACAAGTGGTGGTGACAAGCTCAACCATATTGGTTCATTGCTAATGAACCGAAATTACATGAAGGAAAAACTTGGTTATCATATCAACGAGGCGTTGATTCATCTGGAACGGCTAAATAAAGCCGGATATCGCATCGGAGAGAACGACGTCTTTCTGGAGTTAGGAACTGGATATGCAATTGTTGAGTCCCTAACGATGATATTGCTTGGGGTAAAAAAAGTTATAACAGTGGATATAACAAAGGATGTTAAATTTAGTGAATCAATAAAATATCTAGAGATGTTTTCTGACGAACATGTGAAAAATATTGCATGTAAGTCCCGTTATACCGAGAGTCAAATATGGGAGAAATTGCAGGAATTAAAACTATGTGAAGATATGGAAGAATTTCTGGGACGGGCAGGGATTACTTACATTGCACCATACAGTGTTGCGGATCTGAAGCCATTTTATGGTGAAGTGACTGTGTGTTATTCGCAGGTTGTCTTCGAGCATGTTCCAGAGCCAGTGATGTGGGAAATATTTTCAGAGTCTAAAAAGTTTCTTTCGAACAATGGATATCACAGTCATATCGTCAACTTAACCGACCATTTCAGAAACCCTGGTTTCTTTCGAGACAACAAAGTTACGGACGTGAATTTTTTGAAGTATTCAGATGAATATTGGAAATTCTGGTGTGGTAATAGTATCGCATACGTAAACCGCCTGAGGTTTCCTTTCTATATTGATATGCTTCAGAAGCTTGGATTTAAGATCATTGATGTAGATAAACAAAAAGAAAAGGCGAGAATGAATGAACTGCTGCCATACGAAGAGATTCACGAGGATATTAGGTCTAAATATGATAAGAAGGAATTGATGGATACTCTATGGATTCAAAGATTCCATTTTGTGTGCAGGAAAGACGGTGAGTTGGGTAGTCAGGGTGGTTTTGGCTAGATTATAACCAAAGCTGTTGCGCTGTATCCTTCCTTGAGAGGATTTTTTATTCGCGGCTATGTTTTGGCAGGGTTTCGAATGACCACATCAGTGCTTCAATCGGCTAGCCATCTGTGCGCCCATCGCGCCCTACCACAGCACCCGCCGCGCGGTGCGCGAACTGATTGAGCAGCACGGGGCTTTTGTCGAGATTCCATGTTTCAACGCCGCTTGAGGTTTGCGAGGCGCGCGACCGCAAGGGGCTTTACGCCAAAGCGCGGAAGGGCCTCATTCCGGAATTCACAGGAATCAGCGATCCTTATGAAGTGCCGGAGAGTCCCGAAATTCGCCTCGACACCACTGACCTCAGTCCAATGCAGGCTGTGCAGGAAATCTATCTTTATTTGTTACGTGAAGGTTATTTGGACGCAGGCGATAGTTGGCAGGAGTAATCAACAATGAACAGCAGCTGGCTGGATAACGCCGGTCTGGACTACGTTAATGTCTTGGGGCAAACTGTTTGAAATCTACGTCTAGGACGTATAACACAGACGCATACAATTATTATTATATATAGCCATCTGGCTACGCCTCAGAAGGGCCTGCATCGTGAGGTAAGAACTGCGGTAGGTCGCGTATGGCGGACTGCCTGACGCGATGCGGTCAAGCTGGCATGGCCCGGAGAGGGGAGAGAGATCGTGAATCAGAATGGGGCGTTATCGGATACTGCATCGGTCAGGACGACATTCGATCTTGTTTCGTTGTCAAGACTGTTCGGAATCGCCGGTCAGTTTGCCTTGCTCGTCCTGCTGGTGCGCCAGTTTGAGATCGAGAGCAGGGCCTTCTTCCAGTTGTCGGTTCTGGCCTGGTGCGGATTTGTGGTTCATGCCATCCTGCCGCTGAAGTGGCGGCTGCCGTTTTTTGCGGCGCTTTCGGTCGCATCCATACTGGTAGTTTTGGGCGTAGAGGTCGGCCTTTGGTTGTTTGGCCTCGGCCTGCTGCTGATCGGCCTGTGTCATTTGCCGATTGATTTCTGGAAGCGGGTCGTCCTAATCGCTGCTGTCGCCAGTATTTTCGCTCTCATGCGTGCAGGATTGCTTGAGGCACCCTGGTCGGGGGCGATCTGGCCGATTCTCGGCTCGATGTTCATGTTCCGGCTGGCGATCTATCTCTACGATCTCCGGCACAGGAAAATACAACCTTCACTGGCGCGCACGATCGGCTATTTTTTTATGATACCGAACGTCTGCTTCCCATTGTTTCCGGTCATCGACTACACGCGTTTCAATAAACATTATTACGATCAGGAAGACTACCTGATCTACCAGCGCGGTATCGAGTGGATGTTCCGCGGTATCGTGCATTTGTTGCTCTATCGCCTGATTTACCATAATTTCGTGCTCGATCCGTCCGAGGTCAACAGCATAGGAACTTTCGTGCAGTACAGCTTGGCGGCTTTTCTGCTGTATCTGCGGGTCTCGGGTCTTTTCCATTTGGCTGTCGGGATGCTGTTGATGTTCGGTTTCAACCTCCATGAAACACACAGGTTGTACTACTTCGCGTCCGGTTTCACAGACTTCTGGCGGCGGATCAATATCTACTGGAAAGACTTCATGATGAAGCTGTTTTACTATCCAGTCCGTTTCTACCTGCGTGGGAGCGGTGAATTTACCTCGATCCTGATCGGTACTCTGGTAGTCTTCACCGGAACCTGGGTACTGCATTCCTATCAGTGGTTCTGGCTCCGCGGGGATGTACTGCTGGAGTGGCACGATGGCCTGTTCTGGGCCATTCTCGCCGTGCTGGTGATCGTCAATTCCCTGTATGAACTCAAGCATCCGCCGGCGCGTGACCTCGGTGGCCGGGCGTGGACGCCTTTGCGTTTTGCCATCACGGCTTGTCGCACGGCGGCAACATTTATCACCATTTGTCTGTTGTGGTCACTGTGGTCGAGCGACTCTCTGGCGCAATGGCTCAGCATGATTGGAAAGACCGGTGTCGGTGGGATTGCGTTGTTCATGGCGCCCCCGGTGCTATTTGGTGTTGCGCGCCTCCTCAAGCCGCTTGAGCAGCGCGTCATCAAGCAGGGGGGGCGTATTCAGGCGCCGCCACCGAGAACGATTTTCTGGCGTTCGGTAGCAATCACCGCGACGGCGTCGGTGGCGCTCATCCTGCTGCGCCTCCCTGCGGTGTACACTGAGTTGCCGACGGTTGCGGTTGTTGCGATCAAGACGGCATTCAACACTGGCCTGAATGAGCGCGACAAGACACTGCTGGTGCGCGGCTATTATGAACATCTGATGGCCGTCAATCGGCAGAATACGGCATTACGCGAGCTATATAGCAAGCGTCCGGCTGGCTGGGATAGCTTTCAGGATACTGCCGGCTGGCGGCAGCGCCCCGATTTCTTGGATGGTGAAGTGCGGCCAAATCTGGAAATGTCGTTCAAGGGCGCCATGTTGCGCACTAACAGCTGGGGAATGCGAGATCGTGAGTATGCGTTGGATAAACCCAATGACGTCTTTCGCATTGCAGCGCTCGGCGCCTCAACAGTATTTGGTTCCGGCGTGGAAGATCATCAGACTTTTGAGTCCCTGTTCGAGAGCGAGCTTAACCGGAATGTCGTCGGCAAAGCATATGCCGGTTTTGAGGTGCTCAACTTCGGCACACCCGCGCGCCTTGGTCTGCGCCAACTGATTGCCTTGAGAGAGAAGGTTTTTGACTTCGATCCGGATGCCGTGTTCTATTTTGCGCATCTGCAGGATCTGACATTCCCGATAAACCATCTGTCGCAGGCACTGCGCGACGGAAAAGAGATTCCATTTGATTACATACGCCAGTTGCTCGTTCAGGCCGGAGTATCGAGGGATATGCTCGTCGACGACATCCGAATCGCCCTGCAACCACATGCGCATGCCATTGCCCGCTGGACCTATGAACAGATCGTGCAAGACTGCAAAGCGCGCGGTGTCGCGCCCGTCTGGGTGTACTTGCCGGCAACCAATGAGAGGAGCGCCACCAAGGAGGCAGCCATGCTTACAGAGACGGCGCGTATCGCCGGGTTTGTCGTTCTTGACCTGGGCGATATCTATCGCGGCCACGGCCAGACTAAGCTGGCGCTGGCGGAATGGGATAACCATCCGAATGCCCTTGGTCATCGGCTGTTGGCTGAGGGCCTTTACCGAGTTGTGCACCAACAACAGGAGGCGGTATTCGGGCGGATTGTGCTTCAGACGGCACCGGTCGCGACCGCATCCATACAATCGAGCAAGTGACATGAAAGCCAATATTCAGGAGATGCGTTTGTGAGTGATACCAAAGAGCAGGTCAAGCAGTTCATTCTGGAGCAATTTCTCCCCGGCGCTGAGCCTGACGAATTGACGGACACTACTCCGCTGATATCAGGAGGAATTCTGGACTCGCTCGCAACCATGAAACTTGTGACATTTATCGAGCAGACCTTCGGGATCACTGTTCAGGCCCACGAGGCGGACGAGGATAATCTCGGGACACTGCGGGATATCGAGAGACTTATCCGATCGAAGCGCTGAGTGAGACTTTGGAGCAGTATCCCATGCCAGCAGCCGATGTTCAGCACTTGTTGGAGACAACTGCGCTACGGTCACCGGAGCGAATCGCGGTGACCGAGCCGGACCGTGGAGAGGTCCGCTATGCGGAATTGAATCGTCTCTCAGGCTTGTTGCGCGATTATCTTCGGCATGTTGGGGTAGGTCCGAATGACAGAGTCGGTTTTTTTCTGCCGAAATCAATCGACTCAATAGTGTCGATCTATGGGATTCTGAAGGCTGGCGCTACTTATGTGCCCGTGGATCCGGGAGCGCCAACGACGCGTAACGCCTATATCTTCGCCAATTGCGGAGTGCGTGCCGTGATTGTCCATGGCCATTTCGCAAACCAGCTGCGCGCCGAATTGACGTCGCTTAATGCTAATCCTGTATTCATCGTGGTTCCCGAGTCTGAAGAAGCGCTGGTGCTTCGGGATGTGCTGGAAGCCCTGCGGGAGCGAACGGGATTCATCGCTACAAGCACACACTGCTCCAGGCCGGATGATCTTGCTTATATTCTTTATACCTCTGGTTCGACCGGCAAGCCGAAAGGCGTGATGTTAACGCACCGTAATGCATTATCCTTTCTCGACTGGTGCACGGAAACTTTCCAGCTCACAGAGCAGGACCGCTGCTCGTCGCATGCGCCGCTGCACTTCGATCTTTCCATTCTCGATATACATCTGCCAATCAAACATGGCGCTTCCATCGTTCTAATCGATGAGAAGACCGGTAAGGATGCAGCGCGCATGGCGCCGCTGATTGCCCGGCACCAGATTACCACATGGTATTCGGCGCCATCGATCCTGGCGCTGCTCGCCCAGTACGGCGCTCTGGACCAGCACGACTACTCTGCGCTGCGTCAGATTTTGTTTGCGGGCGAGGTCTTTCCAGTGAAGCACCTGAGGGCGCTACAGCGGCTTCTGCCGCGACCACGTTATTACAATCTATATGGCCCCACAGAAACCAACGTGTGCACGTATCACGAGATACCCAAACCAATCCCCGAGGATCGCACCCAGCCCTATCCAATCGGGCGTTGCTGCTCCCATCTCGAGTGCATGGTGGTGGACGAGCAGGGCATGCCGGCCGCACGCGGTGCGGAGGGTGAGCTGGTCGTTCGCGGTCCTGGCGTCACACAGGGCTACTGGAATCTGCCCGAGCAGAACGCCAAGGCATTCCTGACTGACGCACGGGGAAATCTCTGGTACCGGACGGGGGATCTGGTAAATGAGGATGCGGACGGTAACTATATCTATCTCGGGCGGCGTGACCGCATGGTCAAGAAACGCGGTTACCGGATTGAACTTGGAGAGATCGAGGCTTGCCTCTACCAGCATCCCGAAGTAGAGGAGACCGGCGTCATCGCGGTGCCAGACGAAGAATACGGAATACGTATCAAGGCCTTTGTGAGCTCACGTGGCGAAAAGCGCCTGTCCATAGTGGCGCTCAAGGCGTTCTGTGCCGGGCGCCTGCCGAACTACATGGTGCCGGATCTGTTTGTGTTCCATCCGCATCTTCCTCGTACATCGACGGACAAAATCGACTACCAGGCACTCAAGGCGCTCTAGCGTGGAATTCGAACTCACGCCTTCGCAGCACAAATTGCTTGACGAGATCGTCTGGCTGGCGCGGGAACGTCTGACGACGCCGGACCGGGATGCGGTCAGCCCCTCACGCGCGCACTGGGACGCCCTGCGGGCCACGGGTCTGACGGGCATCACCTACCCTCGGGAGCACGGGGGGCGCGGCGTCGCAGGGACGCTGGACCTCGTCCTGGCGATGCAGGCGCTGGGCTACGGCGGTACCGATGTTCCGATGGTTCTGGCCCTGAACTGTCACCTGCTCGGGGGGGTGCTGCCGTTGTCCCGCTGCGGCACGCCCGAGCAACAGGCGACGTGGCTGCCAAGATTGGCCTCCGGCGAATGCTATGCTGCACGTGCGCTGACCGGCGCCATGGAAGCAAAACTCGCAGATGGGGGCTTCCGGATCACCGGCGCGAGCGAGACTGCTTCGGCAGGACTCAAGCCCGATCTCGTCCTGGTGTTCGCGCAGGCGCCCGCCGCCTCCGCCGGCACTTCCCGCCAAGCGTTTCTCGTGCCACTGACTGCCTCTGACGAGATACGTTGGGAACGGTCACCGGGCCCGGCGCTCGCCCGGGCCGACACGCTTCGACTGGAGCGGGTGCTGGTCCCGCATAATATGGTGTTGGGGCGTGATGACGGGGGTGATGCGCTGCCGGCGGAACTGTCGTCGCGCGATCAGCTCCTGGTGCAGGCGACCCGGTTGGGATTGCTGCAACGCCTGCTGGAAACAGCCTTGGAATCGGCGCGCAAATATACCCGAGGTTTAAAGCTGAAAGGCGTACCTCCACAGCGTTACCAGATGCTTGGGCATAAACTGGCAGACCTCAAGGTGCGCTTCGACGCAGCTGAGCTGCTGCTGAGACGGGCTGCCTGGCAACAGGAGCGACGTGATGCGACGGCGGACGTGGCTTTGGCCGGTTTGGCGATAGACAGCAGTCTTCTTCCAGCCGCCTTTGAGGTCGTCAGACTGCAACGTGACTATGCCCTGGATGAAAATCAGGCATGGACCGGCTTGCTGTCTGACGCAGTGGAGTATGGTCGATCTCTGTACAACCCGGCTCAAATGCGGGTAACCGTCAATGAGACTCTCAGGGCAGGTACCGCATGAAAATTGCCGTGTGCATGAAGCAGGTGATCAGTCCAGATGCCCCCCTGACGGTGGACGAACGCGCGGGCTGGATACGCGAAGCGGAGTTTCCGCGCGAGACAAACGAGCCGGACCTGTATGCGCTGGAGCTTGCTCTCATGCTCAAAGACAGTCATCAAGGCGAGGTGACAGTCATAACTGTCGGTCCCGAGCGTGCTGTTGCCACGGTGCGCGACGCGCTCGCCAGGGGAGCGGATCACGCCATACACATCGTGGATGCCGAGGCATTCGCGCGTGAACCGCTGCAGACAGCACAGGTGATCGTCAAAGTTATCCGGGAAACACACTACGATATGGTTCTGACCGGACTCCAGTCGACGGACTTCGGCCATGGTCAAACCGGCGTGATGATCGCGGAGTTGCTCGGCCTGCCCCATGTGAGCATGGTGGTCGAAGTGACGCTGGAGCAGAATCGCCTGCGGGCCAGACGCGAGCTTGAGGCCGGCTCAACTCAATGGTGGGATATTTCCCTTCCTTGCGTGCTCACGGTGCAGTCGGGCATCAACCGGCCACGTTACGCGGGCGTCAAGGGGATCATGGCAGCCAAGAAGCGTCTGGTCCGGACCGTGCCGTTGGCCGAAGCCCACACAGCGCCGCTGTCATCAAGCCTGTCCTGCGAGGCAATGATTGTGCCTGCGGCGCGCGAGAACATGACGCTGCTATCCGGTGCGACACCGGAGGTGGTGACACAGCTCGCCGAGCGCCTGCGCGCGGTTCTGGGACATTGAGTTTTTTCCGATGTCGGGCACCCTCATTGTTGTCGCCGAGTGCGCGGGTCGCGAGATCCATCCGGCGACCTGGGACGCCGTTGCACTGGCACAACACCTGAACCCCGAGCGATTAGTGGCCGTTGCGCTCAGCTCCGATGCCGCCGGTCTGGAGACGGCCTTCGCTGCGCGCGTGCATGAGCTGTGGCTGGTTCAAGACCCGCGACTGGCTGATTACTCGGCGGAGTTCTATTGCCCCGCGCTGCAACAGGTCATCGACAGCCTCGCCCCTTCCTGGGTGATCATTCCGCATACCTACCAGGGGCGCGATTTCGCGCCAAGACTTGCCGCGCGTTACGGACGCAGCCTCTTGGCCGACTGTACCGCCGTGGTGCAGGACGCCAATGGTATTGCGTTCATGCGACCATTGTTTCAAGGCCGACTGAGCGCGCGTGTCCGGGCAGTGGGCGAAGCACCACATTTTGTCAGCGTGCAGCCCGGTTGCTGCGTGCGGGACGGTGGCGGATTGGCTGGCGGTGCATTACGCGTTGAACGCGTGACGCCACGATTCGATGCGGCTCCGCCCAGGACCAAGGGTGATCCGCCGCAACGTGCCGCGCACGAGAGCGTGGATTTGACACGGGCCGATGCGATTGTGGCCGTCGGCAGAGGGATCGGCTCCGCCGGCAATTTGGAGATGGCCCGCCGGTTGGCCGACCTGCTCGGTGCCGAACTGGCGGCATCTCGACCCGTGTGCGATGAGGCCTGGTTGCCGATAGAACGACAGATCGGCAGTTCCGGACTCACTGTCAGCCCGAAACTCTACGTGGCAATTGGCATATCAGGCGCCATCCAGCACCTGGCCGGCATGAGGGGTGCCGGCACCATTGTGGCGATTAACAAGGATGCCAAGGCTCCGATCTTCCGAGTTGCTGATATTGGCGTGGTCGGCGACCTGCACGAGGTCGTTCCGGCGCTGATCCAGGCGCTGGAGTCGCGCCGGAACGGCTGAGCGCGGCGCGAGGCTACGAACACGCATGTCATCTCCCGCTCGCGAACGGTTGGAGACCCCGATACTGATTGTCGGTGCGGGTCCCGCGGGCCTGAGTTGTGCCTTGCGTCTGTCACAGCTTTTCCGGCAGGCAGGCACGGGTTTTGGCTCCAACGATATCTATGTGATCGAGAAAGCCGAAAGCATTGGTATGCATACGCTATCCGGCGCTGTGTTCGATCCCGCAGCCTTACAGGAACTACTGCCAAAATATGCCGAAACCGGCGCGCCTCTTGGAGTGCCGGTCGCCGAGGATCGATTGCTGTTGCTTTCTCGACAGCACGCCTTCTCCATACCCTGGGCCACCCGGCTGCAACGCAACCATGGTTGCCATCTCATATCTCTCGGCAAGCTTGCTCAGTGGTTGGCTCAGAGGGCCGAGGCCGAGGGCGTGAACGTGCTGACAGGGTTGCCGGGTGCGGAGCTGTTGATCGAACATGAAACAGTCGTAGGTGTGCGCACCGGTGATCGTGGGCGCGAACGCTCAGGAGAACCCGGCCCCGGTTTCGAACCAGGCACGGATCTGCGGGCACGGGTTACGATCCTCGCCGAAGGCGCGCGCGGATCCTTGTCCCGCCAGCTGATAGATCTCTTTGCCCTGGATGCACAGAGTAATCCACAGCTCTATTCGCTGGGCATGAAAGAGCTGTGGGAAGTGCCGGCCAGCCGGATCGCGCCGGGTACGGTCTGGCACACCTTCGGTTATCCCCTACCGCGGTCGATGTACGGCGGTGGCTGGCTGTATGCCATGGAAGAGAATCGTGTCTCGCTCGGACTGATGGTCGGCCTGCATTATGCCGATCCGCTGTTCGAGCCGCACGCCGCGTTGCAGCGCTTCAAGCAGCATCCGCAACTGCGTCGTGTGCTGGATGGCGGACGTATCCTGCGCTATGGCGCCAAAACGATCTCTTCAGGTGGATATTGGACGCTGCCGCGCGGGCATGCGCCGGGCGCGCTGTTGATCGGCGACGCTGCGGGCTATGTCGATACCCGGCGCATGAAGGGAATACATCTGGCGATGAAGACCGGCATGCTGGCTGCTGAGTCAGTTTTCGCCGCCCTGGCGGCCGGAAATAAAACACCGTTGGACCTGGCGGAATTCGACGACCGGGTCCGAGCGAGCTGGGCGGGAGACGAAATGTGGGCGGCGCGCAATTTCCATCAAGGTTTCGAACACGGCATGATACCTGGCATCGCGCAGGGGCTGATGCAGCTCGTCACAAGTGGCCGCGGACTGCGCCGGCGCGCACGCAACCGCGCCGGTCATGAGTACCTGAGGCGCCAAGATGATGGCAACGTCACGTCACGTTTCGAGGCCGACGGCCGGCTGACCCATGATCGTGCGACCAGCGTTTATTATTCGGCAACGCGCCATGAAGAACGACAGCCCGCGCACTTGCTGGTGCATGATTTGGAGATATGTGCCACACGTTGCCGGACGGAGTTTGGCAATCCTTGCACCCGTTTCTGTCCAGCCGCCGTGTATGAGTGGGTGGAATCCGGCGATGCGGGCACACTAAAACTCAACCCGGCCAATTGTCTGCATTGTAAGGCCTGCGACATCATGGACCCTTACCGCAATATCAGCTGGATACCTCCGGAGGGTGGGGGTGGTCCGCGGTATGATGGAATGTAGCCTCCATGGACACATCCGATAAAAACCTGTAGAGCTAACTGGCATGGAATTCGAGTTCGACGAGACACAGCTCGCCATCAAGAAGGAGGCGGCAGATTTTGCGCGGCAGGAGCTCAATGCCGGCATTGCGGAACGCGACCATGAGGGTGATTTCAACAGGCAAGGCTGGCGGCGCTGCGCCGAGTTCGGCATCCACGGGTTGCCATTCCCCGCGGAATACGGCGGCAGCGAGGCCGATATCATCACCACTATGATGGCCATGGAGGGGCTGGGCAAGGGATGCAAGGACGCCGGGCTGATCTTCGGCATCAATGCCCAGATGTGGAGCATTCAGATGCCGCTTCTGAACTACGGCACCGACGAGCAGAAACAGCGTTACCTGTCGCGGCTATGCAGCGGCGAACTGATCGGAGCGCACGGCATGTCCGAGCCCGATTCCGGTTCGGATGCCTTCGGGATGAGAACGACGGCGCGGCGGCACGGCGACTATTATGTGCTGAATGGCACCAAGACCTTCGTTACCAATGCGCCGGTCGCCGACTTGTTCGTCGTCTTCGCCAACCTCGACCCGGGCGGCGGCGTGCGGGGAATTTCCGCATTCATCATTGAACGCGATTATCCCGGTTTCAAAACAGGACGGGAGATCAACAAGCTCGGCCTGCGCACCTCGCCCATGGCCGAGCTGGTGATGGAGGACTGCAGCGTGCCGGCGGCCAATCTGCTCGGCGCCGAGGGCCAGGGGGCCGAGATATTCAATTCCTCCATGGAGTGGGAGCGTGGCTGTATCCTGGCCTGTTCCCTGGGCGCGATGGAGCGGCAACTCGATGCCTGCGTGCGTTATGCCTCGCAACGCGAACAGTACCGGCAACCGATCATCGAATTTCCCGCCATCGCGGACAAGTTGGTTGAGATGAAGTTGCGGATGGAAATGGCGCGCCTGCTGCTCTACCGGGTCGGTTGGGCCAAGCAGCGCGGACTGGACACCGCCCTGTATGCGGCCGCCGCCAAGGTCTGTCTGAGCGAGGCCTGCGTCCAGTCGGCGCTCGACGCAGTGCAGATCCACGGCGGCTACGGCTTTACGACAGATTACGAGGTTGAGCGTGATCTGCGCAACTCGATTGGCGGCAAGCTTTACTCGGGTACGTCCGAGATACAACGCAACATCATCGCCCGCCGGCTGGGTCTTTAATGTCCTGAAATGGTATTTCTACCGACACCGTTGAGTCTGGTGATGATGAACTGACCGGATGCGGCCCGGGTTGTCGTTGCGTCGGTTTCATGCCCTGATAAATGCCGGCGACTCCTTTGGGTGGTTATGCTCAAGTAAAATCATTCCGGCACGCTCGGATTTTCCTGAGAACAATGATGGAAACAACGATTCTGCCAAACACCGATATCTGCACGACACGCATTGGTTTTGGATGCGCGAGTCTGATGCGCCTGCGCACCCGCCGTGAACGGCAGGAGCTTCTGGGCGCAGCATACGATATTGGCATACGTCACTTCGATGTGGCGCGAATGTATGGGCTCGGCGCTGCCGAACGCGAGTTGGGGATTTTTTTGCGCGGTCGTCGCGACCAAGTCACGGTGACCACGAAATTCGGCATTGCAGCGCATGGGTTTGTGGAGAAGCTTCGATGGATGCAGCCGCTGATGCGAGGGGTTGCCAATGCCTTCCCCCGGCTGAAACGCCGTGTCTCGCAGCGCGCGGACCAGCTTTACGAGGCGCGGCATTATACCGCGCAAGGCGCCGAAGTCAGCCTGATGAAAAGTCTGCGCGAGCTTGGGACGGATTATGTCGACATGTTTTTCCTCCACGAACCCGGCTTACACGATACCATCGACGCTGGGATGGAGGACTGTCTTGAGGGAATCAGGCAACGCGGCCAGATACGCACCTTCGGCATCGCGGGTAACTACGAGAGGTCTGGCAAGATTTTTGCCCGCCACGACCGTTTGTGCCGTGTGGTGCAAACCGACAACGATGTGCTGCACCGCGAGGCGATGCGGCAGATGGATTTTGCGGCACGCGCGCTGATTACATTCAGTCCTCTCTCACAGACTCACAACACGATATCGCAATGGACTGAATCTCGCGCGGAACTGCGCGCTCGCTGGAACGATGTTCTCAACGAGGATTTTTCCGCTGCCGATACGCTCGCACGCTTTCTTATCGCCTATGCACTATATTCCAATCCCAGAGGGGTAGTGCTGTTTTCGACCACACAGCCCGCCCGTTTGCAGCGTCTGGCGCGCTGGCTCGACAATGGCCTGCCGCCACGGGATCACGTGAGCAGATTTGTCGAACTGGTGGATGCTGAATTGGCGTTAAACGATCGGCCTGGCGATGATATTGGCGTGAACAATAAATAATGATCCTGGATTTCAATAACCTTGCCGATGGCACGGAACTCACGGCAGATATATGCATCATCGGGGCGGGTGTCGCCGGATTGACACTGGCGCACGAATTTCTCCGGACCTCGCTGAAGGTGCTGGTCATCGAGGGGGGAGGCGAGCAGTTGGAACCGGAAAGTCAGGAGTTGTATCAGGCAACAATGGCAGGCATACCGCACCGGGGAACATCTGAAGGGCGATTTCGCGTGCTCGGAGGAACATCGACGAAATGGGGCAGCCAATTGCTGCCGTTAACCGCGAGCGATTTCACGATCCGTCCACATGTCCACGGCAGTGGATGGCCTTTTGACCTTGCCACACTGCAACCCTACTACGAACGGGCCGCGCAGGTTCTGGAAGTAAACACACTCTCGTACGATCAGGCATTGTGCGCCGAACTCGGGCTGCGGCCGGAGGCGCTGGATCCGGCGAGCTTCGAGATGCGTTTTGCCAAGTGGGCGAAGTTCGGCAAGCGCAATCTCGCGGGGACAGTGGGGCGGCGCTGCGCGCGCTCGCAAAACGTGGACATTGTTTTTCATGCCAATGCCGTGGAACTGGTGATGGACCCTGACAGTGGCCGGCTGGACCATGTTGCGATACGTTCACTGGCCGGACGGCGTGGACTGGTTCGGGCGCAGACGTACGTGGTAGCCTGCGGCACGCTGGAAACGGCGCGTCTGCTACTGGCTTCAAATTCCGTTGTAAAGGAAGGAGTCGGCAACGCCTCGGGACTGGTCGGGCGCTATTTTCAGGATCATTTGTCCATCCGTGCCGGAGAGCTTTGGCCCCGGGACCCGAAGCGTCTGGCACGGACATTTTCTTCGGTTTTCCATCAAGGCACCATGCATTCTGTCCGGCTGGAGCTGCGGGAGACAGTGCAGCGCGAGCTAGGGTGCATGAGTGCGTTTGGCCAGGTGGTATTCGAAGCGAGCGAACAGTCGGGTTTTGCGCAAATACGGGATATGCTGCGGGCCGCACAGGCGCGGCAAAACCCGATTCCCGGTCTGCGGGGAATGTGGTACATGCTGCGCGAGACACCTTATATGCTGCGGCTGGCGAAAAGCAATTACCTGGGAGGAAGGCTGCCCTATCCTCCGCGCGCGCGTTTTTTTCTGGACGTGGACATCGAGCAGGAACCGGACAGAGACAGCCGTGTGTCGCTGGGGACAGAACGCGACGCGCTCGGCATGCCGCGGCTGTCAGTCGACTGGCGTTTCGGCGGTAAGGAACGGCTGACGGCAGCAGCCTTCGTGGAGCATTTCCGCCGCGGCTGGGACCGGATGGGGTTCGGGACGGCGAAATGGAACGAACGGGTATTCGAGGACAGCGATGCGTGGTTAAAGGATGTCGTCGATACTTATCATCAGGCCGGCACGACGCGCATGAGCACAGATCCCCATCTTGGCGTCGTGGACCCGGCGTTGCGCGCGCACGATATCGCGAACACGTATATCGCCAGTTGCTCGGTGTTTCCCGTCAGCGGCAGCGCCAATCCGACATTCACGCTCATGGCGCTGTGCATGCGACTGGCTGATCATATGATTGCACGCGGTAAAAGCGGATTATGACCTGGTGTTGCGCATGCCCTGGTTCAGGTATATGAAAAACAGATACATGAGCGACAGAACTGATAACAGTAACATCGAAGATGCCTGGAAGGGCGGTACTTCATTAATTGCGAGCGAGGATGAATGAGCAGTCAGCAGCCAATTGCGTATGTCGTTTCGATGACATCGGGTTTAGACGCCTTCGTCTATAGGGAAATCGAAGAACTTACCGGGAAAGGCATCCCCATCGTGCTATTTGCCACGAAGTTCAAAAAAGGGGATGTTCTTGGCCCAAAACCTGGGTGGCCGTATTACCATCTTCCCCTGTGGCTGTTGATTCTCTGGCTTCCATTGCTTGCGCTGCGGTCAATTGCCCGCCCATACCTGCTATTCGAGGCAATCAGGGATCGAGGCATAGTAGACCTGCTGTATGCGTTGTACTTTGTTCCCAAGATGCGAAAACGAAGAGTGGCTCAGATTCACTGTCACTGCGGCGACCACAAACTTTTCATAGGATATTATTGCAAACGGTTATTGAACGTGCCCCTGTCTGTGACTATTCATGCCCATGAATTCTATACAAACCCCAATCCGCGACTTTTCCAGATCGCAACAAAAGCATGTGCCCGGGTATTTCCGATTGCACAGAAATGGTTTGATCGCCTGCGCGACGAATATGGAATTCAGGAATGCTCTCTGCGTCTGAACCGGTTATTCGTTGATACGCGCATATATCGTCCTGCGCCTATTCGGGTCTTGGCTGTTGGTCGTTTTACCGAACGTAAAGGCTTTCATTTTCTCATGGATGCCGCCAAGCATTTAACCGATCTTGACGTTGTCTTTTTATTTGTTGGGTTTGGACCGTTGAACCTGAATAAGATTGCCGAGCAAAAGGGCATTGCCGATCGCGTAATCGTTTTCGACAAGATGGACCAGAAACAACTGCGTGTAATTTATCAGAGCGTTGACATCTATTGCCTCCCGTCCATTACCACCAAGGAAGAGGGTGCGGAAGGGATCCCGGTTGTGCTCATGGAGGCGATGGCCTGCGGGCTGCCTGTCGTCGCGACGCGCTGTGGCGCCGTTGGCGAACTGGTTGAGGAGACCCTCGTGGACGAAGGCTCGCCGGAGCAATTGGCTACCGCCATCCGGATGTTAGCCACGAATCCGGCGTTACGCCGCGAGCATGGCGAGAGAAACCGCAAAATCGTCGAGGCAAGCTACTCTATAGGGAACGTCGAACGTTTTGCCAATGAACTCGTGTCCTTGCGATCCGATGGGTCATCCTAGTGTCAGAGACAATTCTTTTCGTGGCGCATGGTTTCCGGCGCGAAAATATTCTGTTGCAGCCTTGGCGCTATATCTATGAAATCGCCGTCCGGATGGTTGCGGGTCGGCGCGTCATCGTTATTACCGATTCTCCCGAAGGCACGAAAGAGGAGACCTGGCCGGAGCGAATCCAGGTCGTCTCCACCGATCTTCTGTCATTCAAAAAACGCAACTCGCTGGTTGCGCTGATTAACAGTTATGAGGCCACCCAGGTGTGGTGGAGCACCACGCCGCGAACCATCGCATATTCGCGGGCGTGGAAGCGAATTACGTGTCCGCTCACCGCCATGATCACCTGCCCACTTTATCCATGGAAGGTTCTGCTCCGTGCATGGGCGCACGGCGTGCCACTGGAGGAGCTGAAGGCGCTCCTGCTTCAGCGGATGGTGCCACGCGGGTTGTTCGTGCGACTGCTGTCCCAAAGCAAAGTGAAAAATGTAATCGTGCAAAGCCGTGCCAACCGCGAAGTGCTTGTCGCGGCGGGCGTGCCGGCGGAGAAGGTCAGGGTCGTTCCGGTCGGTCTGGACCATCGCGATCGTGCCGTCGTTCCCGCGGAGAAGATCAACGCGATACGGAAGATGCTGGATTTTCCGGAAAATGCAACCGTGCTCCTCTATCTCGGAGCCGTCCGGCCGATTAGGGGTATCGATGCCTTGCTCGAGGCTTTTCCTCTCGTCATCCGGGAATCCACGCACACGTATCTCGGGGTGCTAGCGCGGGGCGCAAGCGAAGAGCAATGCGATAAACTTCGCGCGCGGTGCAGGAAGCTTGGCATTGAGGACAAGGTATCCATTGTCGGTGGATGGCTTTCAAGAGAGCAGGTGTGGGCGAGCATAGAGGCGTGCGATCTGGTGGTGCTGCCATTCGTCGTCGTGCCATCCGATGTCCCGATCGCGGTGCTCGAGGCCTTGGCGCGCGGCAAGCCTGTTATCAGCTCCACCGTCGATGGCTTGCCGGAGCTGGTGCAAGGGCGCGGTGCCGTTGTTGATCCGCTGAACAGGCAGCAAATGGCGGCGGCGATGCTTGAGCTCGCCGGATCTGAAAGCACCCGCCGTCAAATGGCGCAGGCAGCAAGGGAATTCATGGAAACCTATCCTGATTGGGACAAGGTAGCCGCGCTCTCTTTTTCAACAGGATAACAATGCGGAGCGAGTGTTTGTCAGATGATTATTAAGCCAGCCATGGGTGCGCCACCTGCATGCCGTATGGTCGCCATGTTGGAATTCAGGCCAGCGGTTGGGAGTGGTCCGTCACATCCAGTAAAGATCGGTACGGGAACGCGATGAATATCCCGCGCTTGATTTATGTCATGGGCATCGATGGCGCCGGAAAGTCCACCGTGGTCGAATGGCTTGCGAAGACGCTGCGCGACAAGGGTCTGCCGGTTGAAGTCCGCTGGCTGCGTTTCAATCATTTTTTCTCCAAGCCCCTGCTCGGATTCTGCCGGCTTGTTGGCCTGACGCGATACGAGACCGTACGCGGTGTGCGCGTCGGTTACCATAATTTTTATCGTTCGCGCCTGGTGTCATGGATTTTCATAGTCTTGCAGTATCTGGATGCGCTCAGGATCAGGTGGTTCTGGATAGCGCCGCGGCTTCGACGCGGCGATCGTATATTGATACTTGATCGCTTCATATATGACATTCTGGTCGATGTGATGGTGGATACGCGAATCACGGACCTCGACCGGCATCCGTTGGGTAAGGCGTTTCTCAAGCTTCTTCCAGAAAGTGCGCTCGTGCTGTTCGTAATAAGAGACAAAGAAAAACTGCTGGAGGCGCGACCGGAATCGAACGTCGATCGAAATTTCTCATCACGGATGGACTTGTACCTCGCGCTGTCTGCGCGACACGGCCTGATACCGTTGCAAAACAATGGCGACCTTGAAAGTCTTTTTTGTGAAGTGGCGAAAAGGGCGTCCATTCAGCGATGAAACAAAAAAAACTGCCGTCGTTCATCAGAAACCCATGGCTGGTTGAGTTTTTCCAGTCCAAGCCGGGAAGAGTCCTGTCAAACTGGGTTCTTCAGGGCATGCTTTACATGAACCCCGTCGAGGTGGCCGTCAAGCTCGGCCTCGATGTCCTGCTGACTGTCCTATGGTGGCTGCTGATCGGGCAACAGCCGTCGGCGATGATATGGTTAGCGGCATGGTTCCTGGCGCACACCACTAATTGGCTGATCAACGGCCAGCCAGTTGCCATGCGTCGTCATCTGGACTGGGGCAGGAACGATCCGCGCCGCTTTATCGATTATATCGAGACGCTCGAGCGCCGGCTGCAGAAACAGTCTTGTCTCGCCGCCGCGGCGTCTTTCGGCTCTCTGTCCAAGGGCGGGTACAAAGATACATCGGATATCGACCTGCGCGTCGTCATGCGCCCGGGGCTGGTCAATCACCTGCGTGCGGCGATTTTCTGCGTCGTGGAGCGATTGCGCGCGGCGATAAATTGGTTCCCGCTCGATCTATATGCCTTCGATCTTGAAGAGTTATTGCGTAAAATGAGTCGGGAGGAGATCCCGGTGATATTTTACGATCCGGATGGCATGCTGGCACAAACCTATAAGGAACGGGTTAGCTTCCCGGTTTTTCGCGCCGATTTCAGACGCCGCGTGCTTGGTGAAACCATATCATGACCGTATGCGTGATATGTTCTGCCGGCGGACATCTTTCGGAGGCGTTGGCGGCAGTTGCCGAAGTAAGGGTTGAATGCTATTTCGTGACTTATGATGAACCGCATGTGCGCGACCGATTGGCCGGCAGGGAGGTTTATTATGTAGTAGACCCTCACGTCAGCCCCCTGCTTTACCTAAAGAATGCCTGGCAGTCCCTGCGGATATTGCTTCGCAAGCGTCCCAAGGTCATTGTCAGCACGGGGGCGGGAATTGCGCTGGCGACCTGCTTTCTGGCCAAACTTGCAGGGAAAAAAATAATCTTCATTGAGAACGGCGCGCGCGTGACCACGCCGTCGCGTACCGGGCGGCTGATATACCCGATTGCGGATTTATTCATTGTGCAATGGAAACCCATGTTGCGGCACTACCCGAAGGCCGTGTATGGAGGGGCGCTGCTGTGATCGTGATGCTGTTGGGCACCAATCCCTATCCATTCAACCGCCTCCTGAAGGCCGTGGATGAGTTGGCATCGGCGACGGGGGAAAAGGTGGTTGCCCAGGTGGGTCACACCAAATTGCCCGCTCCGCATGTCGACTGTCATGATTTTGTGCCACACGACCAGATTGTTGATTGGCTAAGAGAGGCGGACCTGGCAATAAGTCAGGGTGGATTCGGCAGCCTGCGCGATTGCCTGAGGGCGGGCAAGCCCACCATAGCGGTACCACGCAAGCCGGAACTGGGCGAGTGCCAGGATATCCAGACGGAAGTGGTGTATGCGCTTGCTGCAGAGGGGAGGGTGTTGGTGCTCGAGGACATGAAGGACCTGGCCGGAACAATCGAGGCCGCCCGCCGGATGACCGTCCGGCCGGCGACAGCCTCGCGCATTCCGGCCATCGTGGCAGGAAAAATCAGCGAAATATCCAAGAATCCATAGCAAAATGAATTCGAACCATCGGGAACACGGGGAAAGACATGAAAGACAAGAATGGTGCCCCTATTTTTGTGGCAGTTTTTACTTCCGGCGCCCCCAGTGGTTTAAGACATAGGTTTTCGTTTTGTTGGGCATTCCGGGCAAGCGATAAATAATCATGCGCGAAAATCAGCTCTCAATCGTGATTGTTGAATATCGGTGTGCTGAAGAGATCGAAGGATGTTTGCGGTCTTTAAAGCAACATCTCGGTGATTTGAGTTGGGAATGCATCGTTGTCAGTAATTCCGAATATTCCGATGTAGACCTGGCTCAAGTCAGGAAAAGGCTGGCGGGGGCGCGCGTCATCGCCAATGACTGCAATCGCGGGTACGCAGGTGGGGTAAACCGGGCATTGCCGGAGTGTAATGCGCCCTTTGTATTTATCATGAATCCGGATTGCCGCCTCACCGATGAGAGGATACCCGAACTGATCGCCTTCATGACACAGAACCCGGATATTGCGGTTGTTGGCCCCAAGGTAACGGACGAGCAAGGCGAAGTTCAACCTTCCTGCAGGCGTTTCCCGTATCCTTGGACCTTTCTGCTGGTACGCAGCGCATTGCGCCATTTGCCGGGGGCAACGAAGGAAAGGCGCCGTTATCTGATGGAAGATTTCGATCATTACGTCGAGCGCGATGCGGATTGGGTATCGGGGGGGGCCATGATGGTACGGAAAAGCGCGATCGAGGACGTCGGGCCCATGGACGAACGTTTTTTCCTCTACATGGAGGATGTGGATTGGTGCCGCCGCTTCTGGGAAGCAGGGTGGCGGGTACGATACGTGCCTGCCTGCACTGTTCAGCATGCCGGGCGGCATGCCAGCCTGCATGTGGGTGTGCGGCGCTTTACCACCCCCCATTCCCGACTGCATCTCGTCAGTCTGGCAAAATATTTTCTGAAGCACGGGCTGCGCAGATACGCCGCAACGCGCCCCTGAAATGGATGCGCGCATGCGTTGTTCCGGGACACGGGGTGGCTGTACAATGCCGGGACTGCGTGGCTGAACGATTCAGTACATACTATTGCGTCCGCTTAACGAGTCCACCTCGCATAATCTTATCATAATGGAGCATTAGCGTTCTATTAAGATATGAACAGGTTCAACTGGTTATCGATCGTGTGCTGTTCATCGTCGGATTCTTGCGATGCAAGAGTCTGCGCCAATGAGATCTTCTCGATCACGGTCACTGACAGAATTATTAGCATCCTATGCAGTGAATCGTGGAGATGAAACCGTTTCTTGATGATGGCTGCGCGCGCGTAGTCGCGCAAGCTCTTCCGGCAGGCCGGCTGCGCAAATGCCATGCAGCGGTACCGCTCGGCGTGGGCCAACGTTCGGCTGCAGTAATCACTCTGATACCGGCTGACACTAAGGTAAAAAAACCTTCCACGGCAGAAGCTCCTTCACCTGAGCAGACGCGTCTTGCCAATGTGCACGATCCACTCCGGCCCAAAGACCGGGAGGGCGACCAGATCGGCCAATACCGTTCAAGTCGGGGATGCCCTGGAATCACCCAAGAGCCGCGTCGTGATTGACTTTGCGATGCATCGTTATTCTTAACTGGACACCAGCGAGCACGGATCAATAGCCATGGACTATACCAAATCCAATATGAACAAGATTACCGAGTCAGTCTTGTTATTTAAAAATTCTTTCGTGTCGACAAGAATAACAGCACAACGGTTATACAGCACATACTCAAAACTTGAAAAAGAATTTCATCTGCACGGATGTCGTATACTTGAGCTCGGTGCCGGTCGCGGTGGTGTGATCCAGCTTTTTGACGAGTCAAACGATGTCATCGGTATTGATAAGTACCTTGGGGCCTTTGAACAAGGTACATGGAAAGCCATCAAAACGATCACCCGGAAATTATTGTTTGATGAATTTATGCGTCGTCAGCTCCGTAAGATGAATGGTGACAGGTTGTTCACCAACAGGAAGGTTCTGAACATGGACGCAACAGACTTGAAATTCGAGGAAAACAGCTTCGATTTTATTTACTCGAGGTTCTTCCTTGAGCATATCGAGCCGATTGAAAAGATTGCAACTGAAACCTTCCGGATGCTCAGGCCTGGTGGCACCACTTACCATGTGTTCGCACTTTACACGGCCCTTGATGGGGCGCATACGCTGGATTGGAGAAAGTTCGAGCCCTGGCAACATCTTTACGGAACGGTGCCGAGTAATGCCTATGTGAATAAGTACAGGCTGAGTCACTACACTAAAGCATTCGCGGCAGTATATGGGTCAGAGAATGTTGAAATCCGTCTCAAGCGCGACGCCAAAGCAATACCCCTGCTGACTCCAGATTTGAAAGAAAAACTTTCCGGATTCGCGGATGACGAGTTGCTTGTAGGAAGCCCTGAGATAATCGCACGCAAGCCGGGGATCAAATAAAATGATGCAATTGGTCGTCGGGTTTCGTTTCCGGGGCTTTTGATATTTGAAGTTGAGACGGTGCATGTCCAGCAATACCACAAAATGTGTCGTCATCCTGTCCACCAAGTCGTCGGGGTCGAGCGCACTGCAGAATTTCTTGATCAAGCAGGGCGGTGTTTCGCACGTCGCCCGGACGAGACACTACGAGCACGAGACCCTGTACTGGACCAAGGCCGCTTCGGTACTCGGTCTGGAGCAGCAGGATATGCTCGACAGCGAGGTGCCGATTCCAGCGGGCAGAGCGCGTGCCGACCTGCTCACTCTGCTACGGGACGAACTGGGGACATTCGAGGCGCGTGACGATGATGACCTGATCTACCGTGGTTGGCGCGAGCTTTGCGTGAAACATTCGCCGGTATTCCTCGAGAAGTCGCCCCATCACCTGCATCAGTGGTCGGCGCTGAATCTCCTGACGGAATGCGGGCGGCGCATGCCCGAGGTCGAGTTTCGGTTCATAGGTCTGGTGCGCAACCCCATGGATACGTTGTATTCGATGTGGTCGCGCTGGCGCATGTTGCCGGAGCGGCATCAGTACGAATGGCTCACCGCCTACCGCAATCTGCTGCGCCTGAAGGACGTGCTCGGCGAGCGGTTGTTCGTGCTGCGCTACGAGGACATGGTGCGCGATCCCGAACGCATGCGGGCGCTGTGTGATTTCCTCGGCATCGCGTATGACCCGGCGAGCGCCGAATATCTGCATGACCTCTCCGTCTCAAAATGGCGTCTGGATCGGAACTATGGGTTCCAGCCCTGTGAGGAACTGAAGGCTGTAGCAGCGCGGCTCGGTTACCCTGCAACGGAGCTTGAAAATCCTGTCTGGGCGTTGTGGCCCGTCTACCGCCAAGCCTCCCGTGCATTGTGGCGCAGCGACCGCTTTATGCGCCGCTGCGCGCGCTGGTTGTTGGGCATCAGCGCGGCCAGCCCGCAGAAATAACGCGAGATTGCGGAGTCCCGATGGACGAGACACAACGTTACCAGCAGTACCTGCTTGAGAAAGAACTTGCCGCGCGCATCCACGCCGCTTCGGCGGAGGATCGTCCGCGGGTGATCAAGGAGGCGTATACGCGTCTCTACAGCGAGGCGACTTGGCATCGTGCATTGCACAAGACCGAGGAGCAGCGCCGCAATACGGTGTTGGCCAAGGATGCCACCTTCGGCTGGGCCCTGGGCAAGGGTAATGATGTCCTGGAAATCGGCTGCGGCACGGGCGAGTATCTGGCGCACATCGCGCCGCACCAGCGCAGTTGCACAGGCGTGGAGATCTCCACGATCAAGGCCGAGGAGTTTCCGGAGGCCGGCGGCAATCTGAAATTCGAGCTGATGGAAGGTGTGCGGCTGCCGGGCCAGAAGGACGCCAGCTACGACGTGGTGTTCAGCAGCCAGGTCATGGAGCATCTACATCCCGACGATCTGCCGCTGCATCTCACCGAGGTTTATCGGGTACTTCGTTCTGGTGGACGTTATGTCGTCGATACCCCCTCGGGTCTCAATGGGCCGCACGACATCAGCAAGGGCTACGATGCCGTCGCCAGCGGCATGCACTTGAAGGAGTGGACCTACACGGAACTCACGCCACTGTTGCTGGCGGCCGGTTTCTCCACTATCAAGGCTCAGGTGCTGCCGACGCGCCTGCTGCGTCGTTGGCCCGCCCTGGCCGCGTTGGGTACTTGGCCCGTGCAGTGGAAGATCGCGGGCGAGAAACTGGTTCACATGCTGCCACCGGGCGGTTTCAGGGATACGCTCATCCGCGTGCTGGTGTTGTATGCACTTATCGTCGTTGCCGTGAAGGGAAATCGGTGAGCGATCGGTTGTCTCATGCGGTTTGAATCCTGCTTGCGCGCCCTGTTCGCTGTGACGATGTTGCTGGCCGGGGCGGCGCATGGCGGCGCGCCGGATGTTCCAGAGATCAGCGTGGTCAGCACCATGCAACGGGTGTTCAAGGATACGGCCATCACGGTGCAGGCGACGCCGGCAATCGAGTTGTGGGCGGCGCGCAATGAATACGAATCGGCACAACTTGCTTTGGTGACCGATCGCCGGGTCGACGTGCGGCGGGTGACGGCGCCGCCGCTCGTTCATGAGAACGGTAGCGCGACGCTTGCCGCGGACAATTTTTCCTACGGGTTTCCCGTCGACGTGTATGTGGATTGGCATACCCGCGCGACGCCGCCGGAAGAGCTGGACGGGGATGCACCGGGCTGGTTTCCCGATCCGGTTGAAATGGGCGGCAGCGCCAGAATCGATGGCGTCGGCAGCCTGTGGGTGAGGTGGTATGTACCTACCGATGCGGTGCCAGGCACCTACCGGGGTACGGTCCAGATTGAGATGGTGGAGGGCGTGCGCCAGGTGCCGGTCACGCTGCATGTCTGGGCGTTTACACTGCCCGCGCAACCGTCCATGCACATGACCAACTGGGTATACGTCGAGGAAATCGAGCGACAGTATAAAGTAGTCAGGGGTTCCGAAAAATTCTGGCGCGTTGTGGAGGCGGTCGCGGACGATTTGGCGGCGCATCGTCAAGATGTGATCTTCACGGAGCTTGGGTTGATTCGCACCATACAACGTCAGGATGGCGGGTACGATTTCGATTTCAGTCTCTACGCTAAGTGGGTGGAGATCTTCCTCAAGCGCGGTTTCCGTATCTTCGAGGGCTCGCATCTGAATCACCCGAAGAGCTTCGATATCAGAAAATACCAGCAGGGTCCCCGACTCAGGTTCGGCAGGGAGGAAGTTGTCACCGCCGAGGGTCACCGACTGTTGCGGATGTTGCTGCCGGCGTTGCAGCGCGAGAATCGGCGGCTCGGCATTGCGGAACGGTATGTCCAGCATGTCGGTGATGAAGCGACGCTGGATCAGAGAGACAGGTACCGTGAGATTGCCGCGATGGTGCACGAATTCATGCCGGGCGTGCCGGTCATTGACGCTACACATCTGCAGCCATCCTTAAGGGAGGGGATGATGGATATCCCTGTCATCAACATGGGGAAGCCACAAAATGAAGCGCCCGACAGGGAACGCATGAAGGCCAAGTGGGGCAGTTGGTGGTACACGGCCGCTTTCAATCCGCGCGGCCGCTATCCGAACCGCTTCATCGATTACCCATTGATCAAGATGCGCATGATCCCCTGGGTGAGCTGGCTGAAGGGCAAGAATTACCTGCATTACGCCTACAATTTCTGGTTCACGCCGTCGAAGCAGGGGCCTTGGCGCGAGGTTCAATATAAAGATTATGCGGCTGGTGATGCCTGGATGGTCTATCCGCCGCGATCCGGTAATTCTCTTGCGCCAGTGCCGTCAATGCGATGGGAAGTGTTACGCGATGGTATGGAGGATTTCGAGTACGTGCGCCTGCTGGAGCGGCTTGCCGGCGGACAGGGTGATCATGCCACCACAGCGCGTGCCTTGCTGAACGAACTACGCGCCGCCATCCGGTCGCCGGAGGATTATCCGCGAAACGCGCAATGGGTGGAGAATATGCGCCGGCGCATGGGTGTGCTATTGGATCGCGCCGCTGCGGATGGCGGTCTTGGGGAGTCGCCGATTGGGTAAGTCCTGGTTTACAAGCGGGCGTATTTCCTTCATCAAGGACGTAACCTCTCTCTCCAGTAAAACTGTCATTGGGCAGTTCATTGGCATAGTGCTGATGCCCATCGTCACGCGACTGTATGTCCCCGAGCAGTTCGGCGTCGTCAGTCTGTTCATCTCGATCGCCATGGTGATCGGTGTATCGTCGGCGCTGCGCTATGATCAGGCGGTGATCATGCCCAAGGATGAAACCTCTGCGCGGGCCCTGGTTTTTCTGTCGGTTGCCATTGCGGTTGTTTTCGGAGTCCTGGTGGCCCTGGTCATCATGCTGTTGCATTGGTGGCGGCCGGATTTTATGCAAACCGGCGTTCTCGGCTACTGGTTGTACGTCCTGCCGCTGGCCTGTCTATTTCTGGGTGCGATCAATACCCTCACGGCGTGGTGCATGCGCCGCAAACTGTACCCATCGCTGGGTAACTCCGAGATCGCCGTCGCCGTTTCCAGCGGCGCTACGAGGATAGCCGCCGGCGTGGCCTTCGGTTCCAGCGTGCTGTGGCTGATGCTCAGCACATTTCTCGGTTACGTCGTGCAAGTCGTCATGCTGTCGCGTGGCGCCGGCCTGAAGGGTCTGTTCAGCGGCGGCCGGCCCAACTGGGCGGAACTGACGGCGCTGGCGAAGACCTACCGTGATTTTCCGATGTACTCCGCCCCGACCGGATTGCTCAACCGCCTGTCGCAGAATCTCCCCATACTGCTGATGGGATTGCTTTTCTCGGCGTCTGCAGTGGGTTTCTACGCCCTGGCCAACCGCTTGTTGAAGATGCCGCTATCGGTTGTCAGCTTGCCGCTCAAACGTGTGTACATGCAGCGGGTAGCGGAAATGTGCAACGATGGCCGTCTGTTGGCTGGCGTACTGGTGCGCGCGACATTTGGCGTACTTCTGGTCGGTTTCCTGCCTTTCACAATTATTGCCGTGTATGGCCCGCCGTTGTTCGGTTTTGTGTTGGGTGAGCAATGGACGATCGCAGGGGTCTATGCGGCGGCAATCGCCCCGTGGCTCTATTCGGCCTTTGCGCTCACGCCGGCCTCGTCAAACTATGTGATTTTGAACAGGCAGCGGCTCTGGCTGCAATTGCAGATTCTTACTGGCACGGCAGGTGGACTCACATTCATGGTAGCGGCCTTTCTCGACGTGCAGGAGGAGAACAGCCTGCGGTTGTTTTCAGCCGTGCAGACCGTCTTGAACATACTTATCTTCCTGATCGCTCTGCGCATGACTATGCATGCCGATGCCCGGACACGGGCCGGCATACCTGCCAAGGTCGCGGATGAAACAGCGCCGGCGCCCTTCGGCGGCGAGGGCGGTTGAGATTATCAATCAGGTAACGATATGGCGGCGGAAACATTCATAGTAACCGGGGCGCGCAGAAGCGCGGCCGAGTTTTCCATGGACAACCTGGCGGAGTCCTACCAGGCTGTGTTGTGCGAGGTGGACTTCGAGCGCGGTGTGGTACTGCGTTCCTATGTAGAGGATAAGCCGGATCCGGCTATCAGCGTCCAGGCATACAGCGCGAGTTTTCGCGGCTGCTCCCGATACGGCAATACGCTATATTCCTGCACCCACTCGGAGATCGTCGAGTTCGAGATAGACAACTTCACGGTCAAGAATCGTATCACTCTGCCCGTATTCAACGACTTGCATCATGTGATGCGTTCGGAAAATGGGTTGATATTCGCTTCGACGGGCATCGATCACGTTGGCATGATTGAGGCAGCACAGACGCGGCTTTACCCGGTCCTGCCGCAGGGTGACTATGCGGAGGTGGATCCACGAGCAGATTACCGCGTGATCTGCACCAAACCGCACAAAGCGCATCCCAATCATGTTTTCAGGATCGATGGACAGCTATGGGTGACCCGGTTTGAGCAGCGCGATGCGGTGCGCCTGGACAATTTCGATGAGCGTCTGGCAGTGGAAGTGGAGCGACCGCACGACGGCTTGGTCGTCGATAACCGTGTCTACTTCACGACGGTGAACGGTGCCATTGTCGTGTTCGACGCCAAGTCCCGCCGCCGGTTGGAGGTGCATGATCTGACACAGCTCCAGCGCAACCCCAAGATGGGCTGGTGTCGTGGCATCGAGGTGGTCGGAGATTGTGCGTATGTCGGTTTTTCGACCATCCGCAAGACCCGTTCCATGGATAATCTGAGCTTCCTGACAGACCGGTTCATGCAGTGGCGCGACGGGTTGCTGAATGCCGCGCCGGCGCGCATCATGAAGTACGATCTGCGCCGCCGCAAGATCGTCTCCGAGATGCGCTTCCGGCACAGCGAGCTTGGCATTATGTTTTCCATTCTGAGATCATAGCCGGGATCCATGAAGGTTCAGTGCTGATGTGGGACTATCTCCAGAATCCCGGGTTCCTTGCGTTTGTCGTTGCGATGACGATCCTGGTCGCGTGGGCGATGATCAGATCGGAGATCATTCCCGCGTTCCTGTTTTTTGTGATGAGCGCCATGGGAGTGATTTACGAAATCACCGGCATGGGTCAGATAAGCATGCTCAAGGCCGTGCTGCTGGTTCTGTTGACGGCGGTGCTGATAGCCGGCAGGTTGCGCGCGCGCGCCCGATTGCCGGTGGGCATCTCGATCGTTGTTCTGCTTTACATGGGCACGGTGATCCTGTCCGGCTATCTCAACAACGTTCCATTGACTTACTTTCGTTCGGATATGGGCACCCTCGCCGTCGCCATCACCGTGTCCTTGTGCCCGAATAATGAGAAGACGCTCAAATATCTCACGTGGACGTTCGCCATCTGGGGCATCATCAATTTCGGCGCCACCGTGGCGGAGTTCGCGGGCATGGGGTGGGTGCCGACCTATCAAAAGTACCGTGACGTTGGCATGGAAACCAGGGCATATCATTCCAGCGGCTTCATGGGACATCCAACCTATATGGGCCTGTATTATGTGATTGCCCTGATTGCCGCGCAGATTCTCTACTTGGTCAGCAAGACTCGCCCGATACGCCTGCTGATCGGCGCTGCGTTCATTGTCCTGGTCATGGGACTGTTTGGAACGCTCGCGCGCGGTGCATTGGGCGCATGGATCCTTGCCTCTCTGTACATCCAATACCGGGCTCGCGGCTTGACCCTGCGGACAATGGTCACGATCGGCTCTGTGGCCATCGTGGTCATGGTTATGTCCATGCTATTCATGGGGCTGGGTGAGCAGATGCTGGCCAGGTTCGAGAATATCGAAAGCGATCGCTCAGCGTTGGAGCGGATCCCGCTCTGGGAGCAGAGCATGACTGCGTTCATTGCAAGCCCTGTTGTTGGAAATGGGCCTGGATGGAAATCTGGTACGCTCCTTCTGCAGTCGCACAACACATTTATACAGGTGCTGGTGGAGAGCGGCGCCTTGGGATTATTTTTATTCTGCACTCTGATGGTGATGACTCTGCGGCGGTTGCTGGTGCGCTCGCGACAGCACCCGTCAAAGAGCCAAGAATACAGCATGTATCAATTAGGTTTCTTCACGACCGTGGCTGCAATCCTGATCGACGGGCTTACACACAGCTTCGACTTTATCTTGCCGTTGTGGATGCTCGTCGGCATAGCTTTCACCTTGTAGCATGGGCATGCGAATCTGCTTTGTGGCGCTGAACGCCTATCCGACCCTGGCGGGCGAAGGCGAGATCCGCGTCGGCGGCGCCGAGGTGCAGCAATGCCTGATCGGCAAGCACCTGGCGCGGCGGGGACATCAGGTTTCCTTCATCACCCGCGATCATGGCCAGCCTGACGCAGTGACGATCGACGGCATCACGGTCCACAAGACTTACAGGCAGGAAGACGGCATCCGTTACCTGCGCTTCTTCCATCCCCGCATCACCAGCATCTGGCGGGCGCTGCGTCGTGCCGACGCCGACGTTTACTATCAGCGCTGCGCGGGGATGACCACCGGCCTGCTGGCGTTGTTCTGCCGGCGGCATGGTCGCAAATTCGTGTTTGCCTCGGCGTCGGATGCTGACCTCGATCCGCACCGCGTTATCATCACCAATGCGCGGGACTATCAATTTTTCAACTACGGTTTGCGAAAGGCGGACGCCGTCGTCACCCAGACGCAGACCCAGCTCCGTCTGTTGCGCGATAACTACGGTCGCGACGGGGAGGTGATACCTAACGCCTGGCTGGAGCCTGATCTGGGCGAGGACTGCGGCCTGCCGCCGGGCTATGTGCTGTGGGTCAGCACCTTGCGCAGTTGGAAACGCCCCGGTCTGTTCGTGGATCTGGCCGAGCGCATGCCGGGTACGCGATTCGTCATGGTGGGTGGCCCGGCGGTGGGCAAGGCGGAAGAAGCGGTGTATGAAGAGATCGAGCGGCGCGCTCGCCGTCTGCCGAATTTTCATCTTGAGGGCTTCGTGCCCTTCCCTCGAGTTGGCGGTTACTTCAACGGTGCGCGGGTGGTGGTGAATACCTCGGAGCCCAGCGAGGGCTTCCCCAATGCCTTCCTGCAAGCATGGCGGCGCGGCATTCCGGTGCTGACCTATTTCGATCCGGATGATATCGTCAAGCGCTTCCGTTTGGGCGCGGTGGTGACCGGGGCGGACGAGATGCCTGCCGCGCTTGCTTCGCTCCTGAACGACGAACAGGCCCGTCTGGAGATGCAGGCCAATATTGCGGCATATTTCAACGCCCATCACGACATGGCCATGATCGGGCCACGTTATGAGCGGCTGTTCAGCGATCTGGCCGGCAAGACGGGCTGAGGGTATGCGGCGCGCAACACAGGCATTTGACGCCACTATCATGACATCAAGGTGACGAATATGGCGGCCCAGCAACATGCGGCGTCCGGCGGCAGAACCCCGGAGCAGATTCGCGAACACTACGAAATCGAGAAGGGGTTGGCGGACCGGCTGCGCCGCGCCGGCAAGGAGGAAAGGCGCACGCTTTACACGACCGTCTACGACGAGCTGTTCCGGCGCGTGCCGCACCACCAGCAACTGACGCGCAAGGTCGATGCCGCCGCCAAGGCGCGGGCGGTGGCCTGGCTGGTGAAATTCCTGGACCGGTTCCTCTATCCCGGATCGGTCTATCTGGAAGTTGGGCCGGGGGATTGCGCGTTGGCCGTGGCAATGACCGGTCGCGCCAGACAGGTTTATGCCGTGGATGTGTCGGATGAAATCACGAAAAGTGCCGGGTTCCCGCCGAATTTCCAGTTGATCCTTTCCGACGGCTGCAGTATCCCCGTGCCGGAGCGCAGCGTCGACCTGGCCTTCAGCAATCAGTTGATGGAACATCTGCACCCCGACGATGCCATGGAACAATTGCGGAACATCCATGCGAGCCTGGTCGAGGGTGGGAGATATGTATGCATCACGCCGAATCGACTGACCGGACCGCACGACATCTCGCGGCATTATGATGACGTGGCCACGGGCCTGCATCTCAAAGAATATACCGCAGGAGAGTTAGCGGACATGTTCCGCAACGCGGGGTTTACGGATGTTTCGGTGTTTGTGGGTATCCGGGGCAGATACGTCCAAGTCCCCTTGGTGATGGCGGTTCTTCTGGAATCGCTGGCCGAAGCGCTGCCCCGGGTATTGCGACGAAAGGTGATGAAATGGCGGTTGTTCAGGATGTTGTTCGGAGTCGTTCTGGCCGCGCAAAAGTGAATGCCGTGGCGGCTGATAACTATCGAGCACATGAGACCACCCCGGCATGAAAAAACGTATTCGTGTCCTGCATATTCTGACATCGCTGGCACCCGGCGGGGCAGAAACCAACCTGCTCTCGCTGCTGCGCCATTTCGATCGTACGCAATTCCGGCACGCGGTGGCCTACGGCGGCAGCGGGGCGCTGGAGCAGGAGTATGCAGGTGAAGGCGCGCAGTTGATCCGTCTCGCAGCTATGCCACTGGGCCTGCGCGACCTGGCCAGGGCGTTGTCCATCGCCAGGCAAATCGAGACCTTCTCGCCCGACATTGTCCACTCCCATCTCGACATCCCCAACGTGATTACGCTTGCGGCTATGGCACTGATGAAGGCCAGGCCGCGCCTCATCCTTCATTTCCATGGCTTGGGCATCGTGCCAAGCCGTTGCCTGCCCGGCAGGGGGCTGGCGCATTCGGTCTATAATGTTCTGGCGCGGTTGTATCGCCACGCCGATTTCGGTATTGCGATATGCCGGTTCCAGTTGCCCTACCTGGAGAGGGTTGGTCTTGGATCGGAGCGTGTCAGGTTGATTCCCAATGGTATTAATCTGGACAATTATCCACAGGTGCAGCCCCACGCCGAGGGGAGTGCTTATCGATTTGTGAGTGTGGCCAGGTTCTATCCGGAGAAGGATCATCGCGCGCTGATAGCGGCTTTCCGCGAGGTGGCCACGCAACTGCCGGACGCAAGACTCGTCCTGGTGGGGGAAGGGCCATTGCGCGCTGGTATCGAGGAACTGGTGCGGGCATTGGGACTCCAGGATCGTGTGACGTTCCTGGGCATGCGGCGCGACGTAGCGGCGGTACTCGCAGACAGCGACTGTTTTGTGTTGAATTCGCTGTGGGAGTTGCACCCGATCACGATATTGGAAGCAATGCGTGCCGGGTTGCCAGTGATAGCATCCGGGGTCGGTGGTATACCAGACACGGTGATCGACGGTCAGACAGGAGTGCTAGTGCCATCGGCTGATATCCAGTCGCTAGCAGCTGCAATGCTCCGGTTGGGTGTGGACCGTTCACAGAGTATGGCAATGGGGCGCAAAGGCCGTTTGGAGGTAGAGAAGCGTTTTTCCAACGCGCTGATGGCGAATCACATAGAAGAGGTCTATATCGAAGTAATGCGGGAGGTATAGATGAAGTTGATCGAAGACTTGGATGAGTATGCGTTCCGCAAGGGTTGGCCGCGGTGGGCATGCATCGTAGTGCCTTTCTTTTATCCGAGTTCGTGGCCGATCATTGTGTATCGGTTTGGGGCATTGGTGGTTGGGCTCCGTCTTCGCTGGTTAAGATGGCCATTATACGTAATTTATTTTTTTCTGAAGCGGTTGATGGAGATTCTTACTACTATTGAGCTATCCGAACAAGCGGTGATCGGTGGGGGGTTTTACATAGCGCATCTTGGAAATATCGTTATTGGACATCATACAGTTCTCGGATGTCATGCATCAGTGCATCAGGGAGTAACCATTGGTGGTGGTGGGGGCGGGGGGAGTTTTCCTGTAATTGGCGACAGGGTGTATTTTGGTGCAGGCGCGAAGATTGTTGGGCCGGTTAAAATCGGTAACGACGTGGTGATTGGGGCGAATGCCGTGGTGACGCGCGATGTTCCTGACAATGCCGTAGTTGGTGGAATTCCGGCGCGTGTATTGAACTACCGCAGCAGTCGAAGTTTCGTGCATTACCGCGGGAAGCAGGCTGAATAGCGCCAATGTTATTCCGATTGCATGGCACGAACACCCTTGAAGTCACTACGTGAGATTTAAGCATTCCATCGTTGGTTCGCGGCGTGTGTTGCGCTGGCTTTATGGAAAGATCCGCACCATTTTGCCTTCGTCGGCGCAAATATATCTATCGCGCCTCATCTTTAGGTTTGGTGGCGGTCCGAGGATTTATGTTGATGTGCGACAGCACCCGCGTGACGGCCTTGCCCGCGGTGTCGCGACATTTTCTGCGGACTTTGAGATGGCTTGGGCCTGGCAGTATGCCAAGGGTCTCGATGAGGACTGCGTGACCATCGGTTTGCGCGAACGGCGCCAGGTTCCGCAGATTCTGGAGGCGCTGGATGCCTTCGGCATACCGGTTACCTGGGCGACCGTCGGTCACCTGTTCCTGAAGGATTGCCGGCGCGGTCATGAGGGTCTGGCGCATGCGGCGCTGGCGCGCCCCACGCATTTCGAGAGCCGCTATCTTGCTTTCACCGAGGGCGACTGGTTCCAGCATGATCCGTGCGGTGATGTGAACAGTGCCCCGGCCTGGTATGCGCCCGATCTGGTCGAGGCGGTGTTGCGGGCCAGGGTGGGGCACGAGATGGCCTGTCACACCTTCTCGCATGTCAGTTTCGGGCGTTGCACACCGGCAGTTGCCGAGGCGGAGCTGGACGCCTGCCTGGCTGCAATGGCCCCGTACGGATTGCGCCCGAAAACACTGGTCTTTCCCACCAATGAGGCCGGGTGCATCGATGCGGTGCAGAAAAAAGGGTTCAGTATTGTGCGAGGCCTGCATCCGGCGCAGGGCGTTGTCAGTCTCCCCATCAGGCGACCGGACGGCCTTTGGTGCGTGCATGATTCATCCGGCATCGAGGTGCATGGCGCGGCGTGGAATCTCAAAGAGCGGCTGGCGCGACTCAAGGCGTTCGTCGATGCGGCGGCGTCTTCCAGGATGGCGGCGCATTTCTGGTTTCATCCCTCCATACAGACCGCCCAACTGCATGAAGTCCTGCTGCCTTTACTGCGATACTGTGCTGGCCTAAGCGATGAGGGGGTTATTGATATATTGACCATGGAGCAACTTGTTCATGCGACGGGGCAGGCACTGCGCTCATCGGAAGGCAGAGCACCATGATCCCCAAAGTCATTATTGAAAATGCCGGTTGGGACTGCTGGTCCCGGAGGCGAGTCATGGGTTGGCGGGTCGGGGCGCTTGTCCAGAAACTCCCCTTGAGTTCAAGGCCCGGCTTCCGGGGGCAGGCCATACGGGCTTGTCGTGGGCAGCCCGCGAAAGGGGTTGCTGGTTTGCTGGCGCTCATGTCCATGGGCATGCGACAATGAAAACCTGTATGGTTTATTTCAGGGGTGCAGGAATCTTGTTTGTATTTTTCTGCCGTGCGGCCTTATTCCGGATTGCGTGGCTGAGCTTGAGTCCCGGCGGCGCCCTGAAAGCAACAGCTTGGGCGGGATACCCCTTCGCCCTACTCAAATCTTGACCAACTTTCCTGATTATTTAAAACAATCATTATTATTGCGGAAGGCCGGGTAGCCATTTCCGCGAGTATTTTCCGAGATATCATGACTTCCCCATCGAATGAACATATTGTCGTCTGGAAAGAACAGACGCGGACTTGGCTCGTTCTGGGTCTGGCGCTTGTCATGCTGGGTATTGTCTATTACCGCGGCTTCGATTTTCTTTTCTACATGTGGTTCAACAAGGAAGAATACAGTCATGCGGTGCTGATACCTTTTATATCAGCGTTCCTCATCTGGCAACGAAAGGATGTTCTGGAGCGCATTCCCTTTCCGGGATCGTGGACGGGGCTGGCGATTATCTTGCTGGGCATTGGAATTTTCATGCTCGGCCAGCTGAGTGCTATCGCGGTGATAATCAATTACTCCCTGTTGGTGGTGATTGCCGGATTGGCGCTGGCATATATGGGTTGGCCGGGCTTCCGGATTATTCTTGCCCCGTTGCTGATCCTCGTGTTCATGATCCCGCTCCCGGGTTTTTTGTTTGAAACTTTCTCCAACCAGATGCAACTGATCTCATCGCAGATTGGTGTTTGGTTCATCCGGTTATTCGGCATCAGCGTTTACCTGGAAGGTAATGTCATCGATCTGGGTATTTACAAATTGCAGGTGGTCGAGGCCTGCAGCGGTTTGCGTTATCTGTTCCCGCTCATGACGCTGGGATTTATCGCGGCCTATTTCTTCAAGGTCGAATTCTGGAAGCGGGCCGTCGTATTCCTCTCGAGTATCCCCGTCACCATTCTGATGAACAGCTTCCGCATCGGGGCGATCGGAGTTCTGGTTGAGTACGGCGGCATTTCCATGGCGGAGGGATTTCTGCACGATTTCGAGGGCTGGGTTGTTTTCATGGCTTGTACCGGAGTTCTCGTTGTTGAAATGTGGTTGCTCAGCCGGATCGGCAAGGGGGCGCGTCCTCTCCGCGCCGTTTTTGGATTGGAATTCCCAGCGTCAACGCCCGTGCACGCCGAGGCCAGATATCGCACCGTGTCCAGGCCTTTCCTGGGTGTTGTCATATTGCTGGTTGTCGTCGCGCTGTCGAATATGCTGTTGCCCCAGCGCACGGAAATTGTTCCGCCCAGGGACGTCTTGGTTGATTTTCCTATGCAACTTGGCGACTGGAGTGGAAAACGAGATAGCCTGGAAAAGATTTATATCGACGCGCTTAATTTTGATGATTACGTCATGGCTAATTACACGAATTCAGCGAACAACTGGATAAACCTCTATATTGCCTATTATGCCTCACAGCGTTCCGATAAGGTGCCGCATTCTCCCCGTGCGTGTATCCCGGGCGGTGGCTGGCAGATTACCGATATCACGCAACACACCATTGAGGGTGTAAATATTGGAATCGTACCGCTAAGTGTCAATCGCGTCGTCATACAGAAAGGCGACCACCGGCAACTTGTTTATTACTGGTTCCAGCAGCGCGGCCGCGTCATTGCCAGTGAATATCTCGTGAAGTGGTACATATTCTGGGATTCCCTGACTCGCCAGCGCACGGACGGGGCGCTCGTACGTCTGACGGTATTGGTGCGGCCCGGACAGAGTCTGGATGAGGCAGACAAGTATCTGAGTTCCTATGCGCGCGAGACCGGTTCGCATTTCGGCGCATACATCCCGGATTAGACATTGATAGGCGCGCGGTGAATTTCCTTCCCATCGACCTCGTCGCGCCACGAAGAATGACGCCTGCGAAACACCAGAAACGCATGATGCAACATATATTGATTGCAGATAATACCGTGCCAACCTCTATTATCCGTGTGCATTTAACGTCATGACATATTTATTGGCGTTTGTCGCCGCGCTCGTCATAAGCATGGCCATGATTCCACTCATGGTGCGGGTGGCGCCTCGTCTGGGCATGATGGATCTTCCCAACAAGCGCAAGGTTCATGCGCTGCCTGTGCCGAGGGTGGGAGGAATAGGGATCGTGGTAGGAGCTCTGGTTCCCGTGGCGCTGTGGGTTCCGCTCGACAATATGACACAAGCCTATTTGTTCGGGGCCCTGACGCTTCTCGTTTTTGGCATCTGGGACGATGCCCGTCCACTTAATCATATAGTGAAGTTCGTCGGGCAGTTCGTTGCCGTGTTGGCCGTGGTTTACTACGGGGATTTATACATCACGCACCTGCCATTTTTCGATCAGGAAGTAAACACGGAGCTTGTCGGAAAACCATTCACCGTCTTTGCCATCGTCGGCATGATCAATGCCTTGAATACCTCGGATGGGCTGGACGGTCTTGCGGGCGGCCTGTCATTGTTAAGCTTGGCCTGTATTGGTTATTTGGCGTTCTTGTCCGACCATGTCATGGCGACGAGCATTGTCTTGGCCGCTGCCGGTGGCGTTTTCGGCTTTCTCAGGTACAACACCCACCCTGCAAAAGTGTTCATGGGGGATGCTGGAAGTCAGTTTATAGGGTTTACCCTGGGCGTGCTGGCTGTTCTGCTGACTCAGTTGGTTAACCCGGCAGTCAGTCCGGCGCTGCCGCTTCTTTTACTGGGGCTGCCGGTTGTTGACCTGATTGTCGTGGTTATCCGGAGATACCGCCGTGGCGCAAAATGGTATCTCGCCCACAAAGATCACATCCATCACCGCCTGATGCAGCGGGGATTTGACCATTACGAGGCCGTTATCATTATTTATGCCCTGCAATTTTTGTTGGTTGTGAGCGCGGTATTTCTTGTTTATGAGCCGGACTGGCTGATTATCGGCGTATATTTCTTCGTGTGCGTGTCGCTGTTTCATTTCCTGGCCACTGCTGAGCGCCATGGATGGCGTGCGCATGGTGTTACCAGCATATCGCACGTCGCTAAGGCGTTGAAGGAGGTTAAGACCCACTGGCTTGTCACGGAAGCGCCAGGCCTGTTTGTTGCCGCGAGCGTGCCACTCTATTTTCTTTTTGTCAGCTTGGGTGTTGAGACCGTCCCAGGCGACGTTGGCCTGGCTTCGGCTTTTCTGGCGGTAATCATACTGATATATCTGTTGGTCGGTAATCGCAAGGACTCCATGGTGCTTCAAGTAGCAAATTATGCAACAAGCGCATTCATGGTTTATCTTTGCACGAAATTTCTGCTGCCGATGAGTCCGGCAATCAAGATAACCGTGGTGTGGTATTTCATTGTATTGGCAGCTTCCGTAGCGATGGCCGTGCGTTATGCCTCGGATGTTCAATTCAGCACCACGCCGATGGATTATCTCGTCATCTTTATTGTTGTATTTTCCGGTGTGTTGCTTCAGATGCGTCCAGAAAAAGCCGGGCTCGGTTTGATTGCCGTTGAGTCAGTGGTTCTGTTTTATGCGTATGAACTTATCGTTACTCGCGCCAAAAGGATGTGGAACGCGCAAAACGTTTCAGTAATAGTGTCATTGACCGTATTGGCGTCAAAGGCGCTGTTATGATGTTGCCGCTAAAGGGACGGCCAGTTTTGATGCACATGTTATTTCAGGTTTTTTGACGGATTGTTTATACTTCATGCACCCGCAGGCCGGAAGCAAGCGGCACATGCATGGCGTGACATTATTACCGGGAACAGGAGTCATTACATTAATGAAAAATGCAACCAGACATCTTCTTCTTATCGTTGCTGTTGCCGCGCTTACGGCTTGCGGCGGCGCCGAGCAACGCAAGGCCAAGTACCTGGAGAAAGGCAAGGCGTATATCGAGCAGGAAAATTACGACAAGGCCGTCATTGAACTGAGGAATGCCTTGCAGATCGATCCCAAGCTGGCCGAGGCTTATTACCTGCTGGGTCAGGCACAGGAGAAGAGAAGAAACCTGGATAAGGCTTTTGGCGCCTACTTGAAGGCGGTTGAACTTAATCCGGATCACGTGGAAGCCAAGGCGAGGTTAAGTTTCTTTTATCTTCTTTCTGGAAACGTTGAGCAAGCATCAGTGCTGGTCGGCGAAATCCTGCAGGCACAGCCCGGTAGCCTGGCGGGCCGCACCATGAAAGCCGCCATCATGGCGAAAAAAGAGGACGTGAAAAGCGCAATCCACGAGGCGGAAGAGGTGATCAAGGCGGATCCTTCCTATAGCGATGCCGTGGAACTGGCGGCGTCACTTTATGAAAAACAGGGAGATACCGACAATATGGCGCGGGTGCTTACGAACGGTATCGCGGCCAATCCAAAAAACATTCCCATGAGGGCGCGCTTGGCCATGTTTCTGGCGAAAAAGAAGGAGACAGGCAAGGCTGAGTTGCTCTTGCAGGAAATCGTTTCCCTGCAGCCGGACAAACTTGAGCAACGTTTGACGCTGGCGGCGTTCTATTCGCAGACAAATCAGCCTGACAAGGCTGAAAAGACATTGCGTGATGCGATCCAGATGGATCCGGATGACGATCGGCGCTACCTCGTGCTGGCGGATTTTCTGATCAGTCATAAAAAGGCGGATCAAGCAGAATTGGAATTACTCTCCGCAATCAAGGAGAAACCGGGCCTCTACAAGGTTCGCCTCGGCTTGGCGCGGCTGTATGAGCAAGGTGGCGTGCCGGACAAGGCGGTCGTTGCGTACCTGGAAACAATTGACGAGGCCGGCTTGAAGCCGGATGGTCTGGTGGCGAGAACGCGTCTGGCGGAGCTCAAGGTCCGGCAGGGAAAAAACGACGAGGCGGAAAAGCTGATCGCAGAAGTGCTTGAGGAAAATCCGAAGGACAACGATGCATTGCTGCTGAAAGGAAGGCTGGCCTTGGTCAAGCGCGATGCTCCTAGCGCGGTCTCCGCGTTACAATTGGTGATACGCGATCAGCCAAACCTTGTCGACGCCTATCTGTATCTCGCCGATGCGCACATGATCAATAAGGCGCCCGAGCTGGCCAAGGAGAGTATTTCAAAAGCAATTGAAATGAATCCCAAGGACATCAAGGCGCGCTTGTCCTTGGTCAAGTTCTACATGGTTTCCAACGATCCTGATTCCGCTGGAAAAAAGATTGACGAAGCGCTCAAAATTTCACCGAAAAGCCTTGACGTGCTTGAGGCCAAGGTTGAGTTCTTGATGGCGAAGAAGGACATGAAGGGAGTACAGGCAACTCTGGAAAAAATCAAGGCGGCACATCCCGACAAGCCTGTAGGGTACTACCAGCTGGGCCTGTTATACGTGTCCCAGAAGAAATATGATGGTGCGATTCGTGAATTCGAACAGGCCATGGAGAGGTCGCCAGACGAATTTACACCTTTAACGGCGATTGTGAACGCCAATCTGGCGCAGGGCAAACCGGAAAAGGCGGTTAGCCGGTTGAATGAAATACTTAAGAAATCGCCAAACCATGCCTTCGCCCATGAACTGCTGGGTGAAGTCTACATTTCCCAGAAAAAATATAATGAAGCGGAGCAATCGCTGCGAAAGGCCATTGAGGCCAATGCCAAATGGAATGTTCCATACCGGAATCTGGCGAATCTTTACCTTGTAAGGGGTGATTTTGCAAAAGCTGGTGAAACGTATCAGCAAGGGCTTAATGTCATTCCTGAAGATGTGTCGCTGCTGCTGCATCTTGCCGGAACATACGAAAGGACTCGTGACTACGACAAGGCGGCCGCTACCTATGAGCGTATCCTGGGCAAGAACCCGAATAATGACATGGCTGCCAATAACCTGGCCTCCTTGCTCACGGATCGTAAGGGTGATGCGCAGAGCCTGAAGCGGGCAAAAGAACTTGCGTTGCGTTTCGAGTCCTCTCGGCAACCCGCGTTCATGGATACTCTCGGTTGGGTATATTACAAGTCCGGTGAATTCGACAAGGCGGCGGTGTTGCTTGAAAAAGCAGTGAAGCAGGCGCCTGCGGTACCTGTATTCCAATATCACCTCGGCATGGTTTATTACAAAAAAGGCGATCTTCAGTCTGCCAAGAACCATCTTGCCAAGGCTGTGGAAGCGAAAAATGCATACCCTGGCATGGAAGAGGCGCGGGAGACAATCAAGAAAATCCCGTAGCGCCAGGAAATACTGAGAGACCGTTTTATGGAGACAACTGCCGGGTTTCTGCGATTACGCAGCGTGGCCCGGTTTTATCCCGTTCCGTTCTGTGGACAGGTAGCCAACAGCCTGAAACTTATGGGAAACTTATGGCCGGAAACGCGCTTTTTTATTGGCCCCTGATTTCAGGTATAGTACTAACTAATCAAAGCTTACGGCAATTTAATGACATCGGGCATGCTCGGGCCCGGTTGAGCAGAGGAAGGATGGCAGGATAGCCCCTACGAGCGCAAAGTCACGCAAGAGACCTGGAACAAAAATACAACGGCGTTGTTCCGCGTGGATAGCCAGCCAATGCTTGCACAGGTTGGCGGGTGTTGTTGATAGTCGAATGAGGGGATTTCGATTTTGACCAGGACCAAGATCAGGGCGTCAGGCAGGTATTGATGGTCTTTATGATGCGAATTTGTTTCCGGTTGTCATGCGTGAGCTGGTGCTGATTTAACATGATTGTCGGCGTGATTGGCTACATATCCGCGGCAGGTATTTTTCTCGTGCTCCTGGCGGTATTGCTGATTGGCCGCACCAATGGCCCGTTCAAACGTCTTCTGGCCCTGGCCAGCGCGGCGACCGCGTTGTGGGCCGCCAGCGCCGCCTACCAGGCCACCTATGGAACCCCCCTGATTGTCCCCCAGCTGCTGGAGCTGTTGCGCGATTTTGCGTGGCTGACATTTCTGTTGCACATGCTGCACGCCAAGGTGGGGGAAAAGGGCGCGATGTCCACTTGGCTCGCCCTCGCGCGTCATGGCCTTTATGCGGTGACGGCGGTAACGATGCTGTTTGCGCTTTATCACCACTTCAATGTCACCGAGCTGTCTTTCCTGTCGGGATTCGATTTTCAGCTGGCCGGCCACCTGACGCTGGCCATCGCGGGCCTGGTGTTGCTGGAACATATCCTGCGCAACACGCCGGCGGATCTGATGCGCGCCATCAAATACCTGTGCTTCGGCATCGGCGGCATGTTCGTGTACGATTTTTATCTCTATTCCGATGCCCTGCTGTTTCAGCGTATCGACCCCGCGCTATGGGAGGCGCGGGGATTCATCAACGCCACGGTGGTGCCGGTGATCGGCGTCGCGCTGGCCAGGAATCCGCAATGGTCCCCGGGCCTCCTGATGTCCCGAAGAATCGTTTTTCATACTTCTGCGCTGCTTGGCAGCGGTATCTATCTGCTGGCAATGGGGGTCGGCGGTTATTACGTCCGCGACTATGGCGGCACTTGGGGCATCGTCGCGCAGACCATATTCCTGTTCGGCGCCGGTTTGCTGCTTCTGATTCTTCTGTTCTCAGGGCCGTTGCGCGCGCGCCTGAGGGTTTTCATCAACAAGCATTTTTTCCATTACAAATACGATTATCGCGAGGAGTGGCTGAGATTCATCCGCACCTTGTCTTCGAACGAGATGAACGACCCGTTGCCGGATCGTGCGATCCGGGCCATTGCCCAGATGATTGATAGCCCCGGTGGTGTGTTGTGGATGCGCCGGGAGGACGGCCATTATGAGCCGGTCGCCAAGTGGAACATGGAGCCGCCGCTGTCCGCCGATGAGCCGGCGGGGAGCTCGCTTATCCGGTTTCTTGAAATCCAGAAATGGGTCATTAACCTGGATGAATACCGGCACGATCCGGGGCTATATCAGAGTCTTGGTGACCTGACGATGCCGAGCTGGCTGCGGACCTTGCCCGACGCCTGGCTGATCGCGCCGCTCATGCTGCAGGAGAAATTGCATGGTTTCGTGGTCCTGGCGCGTTCTCCCGCGGTGCGCCGGCATTTCAATTGGGAGGACTGCGATCTCCTCAAGACCACCGGCAGCCAGGCCGCCAGCCATCTGGCGCAGCACGCCGCCTCCCAGGCCCTGGCGGAGGCCCGGCAGTTCGAGGCATTCAACCGGCTTTCCACTTACGTCGTACACGATCTCAAGAACCTGATTTCCCAGTTGTCACTGGTTGTGTCCAATGCCGCTCGGCACCGGAACAACCCGCTCTTCGTGGAGAACGTAATCAGCACCGTTGAAAATTCCGTTTCAAAAATGAACCGCCTCATGACGCGAATGCGTGAAGGCGTGCAGGCCGATTCCAAGCGGATGGTTAACCTGGCTAAATTACTGGAAGAGGTCGTCCATGATGCGCGGGCGAGCATGCCGGCGCCTGTACTGGAATGCGCCATCGGTGACTTGGCGGTCACGGCCGATCGCGACCAGCTGTTGTCGGTGATGGGCCATGTGGTCCGCAATGCCCAGGACGCGACACCGGAAGACGGGCGGGTGACCGTCAGGTTACAGAGGGTCAATGGTCATGCCGTGGTGGAGATCGAGGATACCGGTTGTGGCATGGACGAGGCCTTCATCCGCGCCCGCCTGTTCCGTCCGTTCCAGACGACCAAGGGGGATTCCGGCATGGGCATCGGCGTGTACGAGGCGCGCGAGTTCGTGCGCGCCCTGGGTGGCGATATTCAGGTGGAAAGCAAACCGGGCCAAGGGACGATTTTCCGAATCCAATTGCCGCATCGACCCGCTCTTGAACCGGTGCGATATCAGCAGAGTCAACATTAAGGAAGCTTTGATTAAGTCCGTTTGTGGTGAGCTTGTCGAACCACGAACGGACGAATCGCTTCCAATTTCCGGGATTTCCCGTTCACCCTTCGACAAGCTCAGGGCGAACGGGAGACTTAATCAGAGCTTCCTTAACCGGTTATTATGCCGATGAACAACAAGCTGCTGGTGGTGGAAGATGACCCCGGCCTGCAGGATCAGCTGCGCTGGTGTTTCGACCGTTATGAGGTCATCGTGGCCGGTGACCGTGCCGCCGCCATCGAGCAGGTACGCAAACATCAACCGCCGGTCGTAACCCTCGACCTGGGCCTGCCTCCCGATGCTGACGGCATCAGCGAAGGTCTCGCGACTCTGGAGGCAATTGTCTCACAGCGTCCCGACACCAAGGTGATCGTGGTCACCGGACAGAACGACCGTGAAAACGCCGTGCGTGCTGTCGGTTCCGGCGCCTATGATTTCTATCACAAGCCGATTGACGCGGAGATTCTCGGCATGATCGTCAATCGCGCCTACCGGCTGCGCGAGTTGGAGCTGGAGAATCGCGCACTCATGCAACAGAAAACCGACCATTCCGTGGAAGGCGTGGTGGCCTGTAGCCCAGAAATGGTCCGGGTATGCCGCACGGTGGAGAAGGTCGCCCCCTCGAACGCCTCAATTCTGCTTCTGGGCGGCAGCGGCACGGGCAAGGAGCTGTGCGCGCGCTCCTTGCATGACTTAAGTCCGCGGGCCAGCGGCCGTTTCATCGCCATCAATTGCGCGGCGATTCCCGAGAACCTGCTGGAGAGCGAGCTCTTCGGCTATGAAAAAGGCGCCTTCACTGGCGCCGTCAAGCAAACCCCCGGCAAGATCGAATACGCCAGTGGCGGAACGCTGTTTCTGGACGAGGTGGGCGATCTGCCCATGTCGCTGCAGGCCAAGCTCTTGCGGTTCCTGCAGGAGCGGGTGGTGGAGCGTATCGGCGGGCGCGAGGAGATTCCCGTGGATGTGCGCGTTGTTTGCGCTACCCATCAGGACCTGCCGGAGAAAATCAAATCAGGGACTTTCCGCGAGGATCTCTACTACCGCATCAGCGAGATCGCTGTCCAGATTCCACCGTTGCACGAAAGAGGCGGCGATATTTTGCTTTTGGCACGCATGTTTCTCGAGCACTTCAACCGGGAACAGGGACGGAACCTGCGCGGCTTCAGCAAGGAGGCCTTGACCGCCATGGAGGCCTATAACTGGCCGGGCAATGTGCGCGAGCTGAAGAATCGCGTCAAGCGCGCGGTGATCATGGCGGAGGGCAAGCAGATCATGGCCCGGGACCTGGAGCTCGAGGAAGCGGCGCTGGATGAGAAGGGTCTGGATCTGCGCCACGTGCGCGAACAGGCGGAACGCCAGGCGATTCAGCGGGCGTTAAGCCACTCCGCCGGAAAAGTCAGCGCCGCGGCCGACATGCTCGGCATCAGCCGACCCACGATGTATGACATGATCCGCAAATTAAACCTCAAGGTATAAGCCCGGTGAACGTAAGCTCCTTCCCCCTTGACGGGGGAAGGTTGATGGGGGTGTAGGGAGAGGACCGAAGTTGGTTTAGAACCGACACAACATAAACCCTCGCGCGTCAGGCAAGGGTTGTTTAGCAGGTAGCCCGGATGGAGCGCAGCGCAATCCGGGGTTCGTTAACATTTCCCCGGATTCCATTTCATTCCATCCGGGCTACATGGAATGATTTGTCAATCCCGGCTTACGGCACGACCACGATATCGCCGCCTTGCAGGATGATGTTCTGCTCCAAGTCTTCGCCTTTCTCCACCCGCGAATACTTGAAGCGAAAGGTTTTCTGCTCGCCATTAACCCGGCGCAGAATCTTGATCTTGTTTTCCGATGCGTAAGGATTTAATCCGCCTGCCATGGTGAGCGCCTGCATCACATCCATGTTACGGGTCGCCACGTATTCGCCGGGTCGGTTTACCTTGCCGATAACATAGATTTTATTTCCCAGGCCCTGTTTGACGGCGACGGTGACAACGGGATCCGGCACATATTTTGTGAGCTTGCTCGCGAGGTCATTCTTTAACTGCTCCACGGTTTTGCCGGCGGCCACTACATCGCCGACGAGTGGAAAATTCATCCCGCCATCTGGCCGCACCATGATTTCGCGCTGGAGATCTTTTTCTTTCCACACATCAATTTGAAGAACGTCGCCAGGCTGCACGACATAGATATCGCGGGGCGCGGCCTCTTGCATATCCTTCACGGGCGGCGCGGCAGTATCTTTTGCCTCCACCATGGCAGGGTCTGCTGCGGAGGCGGTGGGAGGGTTGGCGACGCTGGAAACCAGAGCGGCCATGATCAATATGATCAGCATGGACTGAAACAGCTTTTTGAGTCTCTGCATGGATCGGCTCGCTTTCTTCATGATCTGGTTTGAAAAACGTGCATATATTAACGCAAAACAGGCGCCCAAGTCGTCACAAAACCGGCCAGGAACAGGACATAAACGAGATTGGACAGGGCGTGTACCAGCACAAGCAACGGCAAATCCCGTGTACGCTGGTACAGCCAGCCATAAAACAGGGACGGCACAAACACCAGGACGGCGGCGGTCCAACCCCGTGTCAGACCGTGCATCAGCGAGAACAGGATCGAGGCGGCCACATTCGGGAACCACAGAGTAAGCGCGTGTAGCCCGGATGGAATGAAATGGAATCCGGGTGGCGTTATGGTTCCCCGCGTTCCGCTTTGCTCCATACGGGCCACATGCTCCAGACAGGCCGTTTGCAGTTGCGTCATGAAGTAGGCGCGAAAAAACCATTCCTCGGGTAAGGCTGCCGTTAAAAGCGTGGAAAGCGCAAACGGCATTTCCGAAGGTCGCCAGATCAGGAGGGCAATGCCGCCAGTCAACAATGCCGCCCAGACCAGGAGATGCGGCCGGGAACGGGGCAGGGCTGGAACCCGCCAGACACGGTCGAGCAGGGGGAGAAACAGCATCAGCCCGACCAGGACGTAATCGCGCCCCGGGTATGAAAAAACGGCGCCGCCCGCGAGGACGGCGCCGCTGATCCAATGCCGATGTCTTTTCACGCCTGCTCAATGGGGGCTTTTGGTTTTTCGGGCCGCGAAAAAGGACATTATATCTCGGTCAAGTCGCTCGGCAGGAGTAGTGNCGC
>C687J35174_10000650_pt1 | contig 52037 bp, 62 predicted proteins | sample RifCSPhighO2_01_FD_35174 | JGI IMG/M metagenome (IMG submission 35174) | reverse complement strand
TTGTAATACCCGTAGGGAATCGGCAACTTATAATCGGGAGCGTAAGAACTTTCACCCGAGAGGCTTTTCAACGACAAACTATAATCCGGTGTCTGATCCAGCACCACCTTAACCGCTGCATGACTAACCGGTTTTAATTTATTTTTGTTTAGATATATAGTAGTAATAAAAATTAATATGCCTCCCAGCAAAACTGTTAAAATAATTTTAGATTTAAACATATGTTTACAGAAATAATTTTAACATCTCATCCCAGCCGTCGACCAGCGAAGGTTCATTAAAATCATATACGGCGCCGGTTCCACCCCTATCCATTATACTTCTGTCCGCGGGTCGATAAAAATTAGTGTAACCGCATCGCGGGTAACAGCCAACATTGGGAAAACTGGTAGCCCACTTGGGACAAGGCGTTGTCTGACTGGCAGACCCTAGTTCCGAACAGTTTATTCCGGCGATAGCTCCCGCCGGTGCCGCAATACCGAACGAATACTCATCCATCAATCCGATCAGACTGTGTCCCAGCTCGTGGGGAACCGTCGGTTGATCCAGGGCAAAATTATAGATATAGGTGCCTCCCCAGATTGATATGCCTCCGACCGAACCTGTCCGGTGCGTATCATTATTAAATACTAAATAACTATCTCCTCCGCACTTAGATGCCGCCAGAGTAAAAGCCTTCAGATGATCCCAACAGGCAACCGTTTGACCTCCCGAAGTTGGACAATTAAAACCCTTAAAAAAAGTTTGATTTAAATCCAAAAGCGCCCAAAGATTTATTTTTCCCAGTCTTGCAGTACCCAAATTGGTTTTATTTATGGCTGCAACGGCTTTATCGACACCGGCCAGAAATTCGGAATAACTACCGTAATCTTCAGCCAAAATGACCAGATCGGCTTTTGTCGTGACGCCCGAACCCATTTTTAATTGACAGGCAGCCTCGCACTTAACCTGAAAATTTCCCGTCTGCGAACGGCAAACCTGGCCTGAACCGCAATAATTAGGTTTATCCGTCATCTGATTATTTCCTTCGCACAATGAGACCGTGTTGGTTTTTTCGTTACAAACTCCCTCTCCCTTATTGATAGTTGTCCCTCCCACAACACAGGTATTGTTGACCGGGATGGTGGCTGTCGGTACCGAACTTGGAACAGAACTTGGCACCGTGGTAATTGTTAAAACCGGGGTTACAGCCGGAGTTGAAGTAAAATTGGGTGAGATAGCAGGTGACGGAGTTTGAGATGTCAAAATGCAATTATAAATATAAGGGCTCTCCGCACAGATATTCTTATTTAATAAAATCCAAGAGGTAATGAAAAAAAATGCNAAAACAAATATTCTCTTTAGACTTAACTGTTTCATTAATACATATAATATTACATCTTCCGACTAAATTTCGCTGAAAAAAAATCAGCCTGTTTTTTTCTTGTTGACAAAGGCTATTTTGCATTTTATAATTCAGACAATGACAAATAAATTCAAACCGTCCTCTAAAGTATCACTGTCAGACTTACCGGATCTTTTGACCATTAGAGAAGTTGCCGATCTTCTTAGAGTCTCCGCTCTTACTATCAAACGCTGGGGTAAAAGAGGAAAATTGCCCGCCATCCGCATCAACTCACGCGGGGATAGAAGATATAAAAAGGAAGTCGTCCAAAGACTGCTTGGAGTGAACCCATCCTAAAACTTCAGAATAATTTTATCCTTTAAATTAATTCCTACTGATAAGACTACCTAAAATTAAAAATTAAATATAAAATATAAAAAATACAAATCAAATATTTAATATTTTATATGTATATTTTATTTTTTATTTTTAAGATTTGATATTATTTATACATGCTTTGTCCCAACTGCAAAGAAAAGTTTAACTCCGATGTAGTCGACGGTCAGAATATTCTTCACTGTTCTAACTGCGGCGGGACTTTCTTTCAAGAAAACGGTATAAATAGAATTTCAGTCCAATCTGCCCAAAATCTGGCATCCGATTTAAAAACCAATGATATTTCCAACGCCGAAAAACTCTGCCCCAGAGATCAAACATTGCTTGTCCCCTTTCGCTCAGAAGAAAGCGTACCGGCCGATGTCACTCTGCTCTACTGTGCGACCTGTAAAGGAATTTTTACCCAGGCAAACGATTTGTTGATTTTCAAAAAAGCACAGGCTGCCAAAATCGACTACTTCAAACTTTGGAATATTCCTCTTCCTTCTATAAAATCAATAGCCGTTTTAAGCGTCATGCTTTTTGTCTCGGTTCTAAGTTTAACGGTCTACACTTATTTTCAAAGACAAAACATCTACTTTATTCAAGCTTCTGACCAAATAAAAAATATTTACATTACTTCAGCAAATCGATATCTTTTTATCTCATTCAAAACCGTGCTTCCCTTGCGTTCGCATATCGTTTTTACCGATGTCACGACCAATCAGACGGTTGAAAAAATTTTAAGCAGTAAACCGGCGACACTTCACCTTCTTACAACCGGTGACATAAATATCGACGATGAGATCTATTACCAGATAGTTTTGACCGACGTCAACGGAGCCGAAACGAAAACGGAAATTAAAAGACTGGAACTAAAATAATTCTTTTTAATACTCCTTTAATTTCTTCAACACTCCCATCATTCTCTTTTCTACACCTTTTAACTCTAATGCGGCTTCCAGGGGGTCAACAATATTTACATATAATCCCGTTCCCAGTTCAAAACCGGCACGGTGTATAAAACGCGGTATTATCCGCAGATACCAATTTTCCTTATGATAGAGATAATAGTTATACCCGAACGGCAAATTTGAAAAAGTATGCTCTTTATAGATATGTGATAGTTTTTTGAGCATCTTTACCATCGTCAGGGAAAGTTCGTTTAATTCCTCATCTGTGCTATCTCCGTAAAAATCTCCCTCTTTTTTCGGAGCAATCCACACCTCATAAGGCCACTGGGAAAAATCAGGACAGTAAACATAAAACAATTTATTTTCCTCGACCAGGTTATTTAAAGGTTCTCGAACCAGCGTATCAAGATTAATTTGATTTGGAATTACTACCAGCTGGGAGTGAGGATGGTTCAGGGAACTGCCGGCATGCTCACCGTGATTACAAAAAATAAGCACCTGACCCTTTTTCCTATAATTATTAAACCGCTGTCGATAAGCTCCCAGGATTAAGTTGACTTTTTCAACAGGTAGACTTTCAATGTCTTTTTCATGATCCGGAGAGTGGATGATTACTTCATGAATATCGGTTATAGAAAATTTGTTCGGGACAACCCGAACCGTCCATCCCGGTTTATTTGCTTCTCCGCCGCCCAGGCGAAATACCTCTGGCGGGGTATTCGCTTCGTGCCCGGGACAAAATGGACACGTACTCTTTTTATCCTTAAAGTCTTTTGAGTCTTCTTGGGGTCTTCCCAGTCGATGAGGTGAAATAACAACCCATCTGTGAGTGGAAATGTCGGGTACGTATTTTGACATAACTTTCAGTATAGAATAAAAAGGAAAGTAAAATCAATTATAATTTGCTATGAAACTGATCGTCGGTCTTGGCAATCCTGGAGAAAAATATCAGAGCAATCGCCACAATGTTGGGTTTATGTTTGTGGATTATATTGTTAGCTCGTTAGCTGGTGGACTCGTTTACTCGTTTAATAAAAGTGGAAATGCAGAATATGTCTGGACTACTTTAAAAAAAGAAAACGTAGAATTTTATAAACCCATGACTTATATGAACAAATCTGGAGAGTCAGTTAAATATGCGTTTAAAAAACATCCGGATATAAAACCTAATAATATATACGTAGTGCATGACGACCTTGATATTCCTCTTGGAAAATTTAAAATTCAAAAGGGGGTCGGACCCAAATTGCATAACGGAATCGAGTCGATCGAAAAAAAATTAGCTTTTAAAGATTTCTGGCGGGTAAGGATCGGGGTTGACAACCGTGCGTCGACAGGATGGATAGATGGTGAAATATACACCCTACAAGACTTTAAACCTGAGGAAAAGGAAGTAGTAGACCAATCTTTTCCTGAAATCTGGAATCGTTTAAAACAATCAGCATTTTCTCTAAAATAAAATACCTCGCAATAAATTGACGAGGTATTTTGATGCTGGTTGTATTATTTCTCAGTTCATCCTCGCTTCAAGAAGCGAGGTATTCACCTAGCGCAATAATAGCTATTTTAACTGGTACGTTTTTGAACGGCCGTTGCAAAAATGTACCAAGACGCACCGGCTTGATTAATAACTCAAGATAGTCTGAAAAATCTTTTTGCAGATTCTTCGTCTTCGATTTTTTCTGCAACAATATATTTTATGTATTTGGCTCCCTCGACAATTTTTTTTATCTGCTCCACCTCTTTTTCACATTCATAAGGAAACAAATATACGCTTTGCTGATATTGGTAGAAACCCAATTTTTTTAAATATCGCCGTAAATAATCTCTTTTATTTCTTTCAATTTCAGGAACATCAAAAAAAACCAGGAACCATTTTTTATTCCAAATTTTCTTCTTTTTTTTAAAGTCAATAAGCATTTTTAAGGAGTATTCAAAAACTTTGCTTCTACCCTGATCATCTAAATGGACAAATACTTTATCTTCTTTTTCTTCCAAATAAATTATCTTGCGCTTTTTTAAGGACCGTATAGCTCTTTTTAATTTATCCGAGGTTATATTGTTTCTTTTTTGCTCCAGGATTGCTTTTAGTAAATTTCCTAATATGATTCCAAGCTTCGGGGGCGGTGAGTATCTTCCTGATTCCATAAATAATTCCGCGATACTTTCTATAATTAAGTCTGTTAATACGCCATAAGCAAGTTTCTTTCTGATCTGTTGTCCCATCTAAGTATGGTATATCTCCGTACGGCCGTTGTCAAGATGTACCATTGGAACATATCTCAATTCTCTCGGTTCAATTTAAATTTGAGGCTTTATTAAAGTGTAATTCTTACTTAATCCTGTAAAATCTAAAGAAATGGTATAATTTCCGCAACTATGAGGGTACTTTATCTTTACATGTTTCCTCTGTGGGGTAACGGATCCGGGGCTTGGCTGCGCCGGTTGGTTAACCATTTAACCTTTCGCTATCCGCATCATTTTCAAGCAGCAATTGTTGCACCCGAAACCAGAGTCCTTAAAAAAACTAAAATCTTCCGCCTCAAACCGCCAACCTTGGGTGTATTTGTAGGAAATCCGGAACTGCCCGGTGTAAAAAAATATACCAAATTCTCCAATCAGGAATTTATTCAACTTTATAATTATTATTTATTGAGAACTTCGAAAGCGATTGAAAAATTTAAACCGCAATTAATACATGTCTTTCACACCGCCTTTTTGCCGCCTATAGCCCGAACTTTGGCCAATCTTTATAAGCTGCCCTTTATTATTACGACTCACGGAAGCGATCTTCACTACTTCACCGAAGATGGCAGATGGAAAGCAAATGTCAGGGACGCCTCTGCCCGGGCTAAATTTATCACTGCCAACAGCAACTTTACCCGCGACTGGTATTTGCAGATGTTTGGCCGTGATCTCTCCAAAAAAACAAAAACAATTCCCGCCGGTGTCAGCAATCAGGTCGACTTTGGAAAAAATGTGAGCTGGATCGATAAAAAATATCATTTCAAATATCCCAATATGGTGCTTTTTACCGGCCGTCTGACCGTTCATAAGGGAGTTGAATACCTAATCAAAGCCGCCAGACAAATAAATGGCGAAATAGTAATTTTGGGAGACGGTCCAGAAAGAAAATACCTCGAAAGCCTAATCCTAAAATACAAACTTCTCAACGTCCATATGCTTGGTTATTTTTCTCATAAACTTGGAGAAATAAATGATTTTTACTTGCGGGCAGATGTCTATGTGGCTCCTAGTGTCTGGAACGAGCCGCTTGGACTGGTCATTCTCGAGTCGATGGTTCATAAGACTCCGGTTATTGTAACTCGCAAGGGAGGAGTCTCCACAATAGTAAAAGACGGAGTAAACGGATTTTTAGTCAGACCGAAAAGTCCCAATGAAATCGCTAAAAAAGTGAACCTCCTGATAGAAAATGAAAGATTACGCTATAAAATGGGTGAAAATGCTTACCGTACTGTAGTCGAACGGTTTAACTGGGACAAAATCGCCAGCAAATTTTACCGGCTGTATGAAAATGCCTTAAGTCCTAAAAGTGTTCCTGCTCCAACCTATATCCTGGCTGCGATAAAAAAATATAAAAAAATCGCAAAGACCGTATAGTCCACAACATAACGGTTATAATCATTATAATATTTATAACAGTTATATGAAAATCCTGGTAATCTCAACTCTTAAACGAAAAGTAACCGCCGATGAGACCGCCTCCCGTTCACAAATAATCTTCAAGCTTGTTTCATATCTGGCAAAAAAAGGCCACCGGGTCTCTCTTCTGGGAACGAAAGACAGCCTGATTCCCGGTGTGGACACTATTCCGGTCATTGAAAAAGGGTGGGTAGATCTGCCTCCGGTCGAAAACCCTTTTTTATTAGAAGTTGCCACATTGGTCCAACTCACTAAAAAAATTGTGGAGATTCAGGACCGGTTCGACATCATTCACAATCATCTTTATCCGGAATTCTTTACCCCGATCATCGAAAATGAGTTAACAAGACCGCTTGTTACAACAATACATATTCAAGCCGACGATTATATAGACCAGACTTTCGCTCTTTTTAAAAAAACCAAATTTATCTCCATTTCCAACGCCCACCGTTCTCTTTTTAAAAAGACTCCTATTTATAAGGTTATTCACAACGGAGTAGATACAAATTTGTTTACTTTTCAGGAGAAAAAAGACGACTATCTCTTATGGATCGGAAGGCTTTCTAAAGCCAAAAATGCCGATGGAACCTACATGGATCCAAAAGGTGTTAAATGGGCTATCAAACTTGCCAAACAAACGAATTCAAAATTAATTATTACCGGCAATGTTGAAGATATGGATTTTTATAATTCTGATGTAAAACCTTATTTATCAGAACAAATTGCTTGGTATGGGCCGGTGTCTTCAAAACAAGAATTAAAACAAACCGAAATAGCTAAACTCATGCAAAATGCCAAAGCTTTCTTGATGACCGTCAACTGGTGCGAACCCTTTGGACTGGTAATGGCTGAAGCTATGAGTTGCGGAACACCGGTTATCGGATTTGACCGCGGCGCCGTCCCGGAGTTAATTATTCACGGGAAGACCGGATATACAGTTACGCCTGAAAAAGGAATCAAAGGTTTGCAGGATGCTCTTGCTAAAATTAACCGGATCAACCCACAAAACTGTCGAGACCACGTCTTAAAAAATTTTTCGGTTGAAAAAATGATCGAAAATTACGAAAATTTATACAAAGAATTTATCTAAACTAAAATATGCAAAAACTACGAATCGCCCAAATATCTCCTTACTGGTTTGATGTCCCGCCCAAAAACTACGGCGGAACCGAAAGAGTGATATCCTATATTACAGAAGAATTGGTATCGCGCGGACATAACGTAAGTCTATATGCTCCGCCCGGATCCCAGACTAATGCACGCCTCATCTCTCCCCTTTCTGCCGAATATCCCAAAGCGGTTGAGTCTTATATCGACCCCTTTTTTAGCGGTAACAGCCTATATGTAAACGCCGAGGTATTTAAACAAGCCGACGAGTTCGACATAATTCATTCTCATGCTTATTATTTCTCATTTCCCTTTTCAGAGTTTGTAAAAACACCGGTTGTCCATACGCTTCACAATCAACTTCCCCGCGAAAGAGAGATTGAAAATCTGTTTATGCGCCGTTATAAAGATCTCAATTTTGTCAGTATTTCGCAGGAGTTTAGAACTCATTTCGACCTTAACTACGTTAGCACTGTCTATCACGGTCTGGATCTAGAATTTTTTCCTTTTAACGAGGTTGGCGGAGACTATCTTTTTTGGATGGGCAGGGTTTCAAAAAACAAAGGTGAAGATATCGCAATTGAAGTAGCTCAAAAAGTAAAAAGAAAGTTGAAAATGGCTGCCAGTATTAGAAAAGACACAGCAGATCGATTTAAAAAAATTATCGATTCTTCGTCGGAGTATCTTGAAGTTTTACAAAACGTCAAGTTCGAGGAAACCTGGAAACACTATGGTGGAGCCCGCTCCTTTATCTTTCCCGTCCAATGGAGGGAACCCTTTGGACTAATTCTTATCGAATCGATGGCCTGCGGAACACCGGTCATAGCTTACGCCAAAGGATCAATCCCGGAAATAATCAAGGACGGCGAGACCGGATTTATAGTTAATCCGTCAGATGCTGAAATTGTCGGTGATTGGATAGTTAAAAAAACCGGTATCGAAGGTCTATGTGAAGCTGTGGAAAAAGTTTACTCACTTCCTGATCAAGATTACCTCCGAATGCGAAAAAACTGCCGCTCTCATGTCGAGAAAAATTTTACCGTTAAACAGATGGTCGATAAATATGAAGAAGTATACGCTAAAATTCTAAATCCTAAATTCAAAATGGTTCGACAAGCTCGCCATCCTGAGCAAAGTCGAAGGACAAATCCATAATTCGAATTTTAAAATATTCAAAACTGTTTTGAATTTGGAATTTTGAGCATTTGAATTTGTTTAGCATTTAGAAGTTATCTCTAAACCTATATTTCCGGATTAAACTGGGGCGAAGATATGCGTTTTGAGCAAATGACCGAGGGTGACCCTCATCAGAGGGTGTCGGTCTGCGAAAAACGCCATATCGAGCCGAAGTTTAGAGACGTGTTCTAAAAATTAGGATTTAGGGTTTTATCATGAAAATAGCAATTATAAATCCTCCCTGGATCACTCTCCCCCCCTACGGTTATGGCGGTCGGGAAAAAGTAGTTTACGATATTGTCGAGGGCATGGTTAAAAAGGGTCATGATGTAACACTTTTTGCAACCGGAGACTGCAAAGTCTCAAGCAAGCTGGATTTTTATTATCCTAAAGCCCTAGGTAATAATTCAGACATCAAACAAAACCCCTATAACATCTTGAACCATCTTCACTATAGCTTGAAAAAGGTCGAGGGGAAATTTGACTTAATTCATTTTCACCTGTCAGGAATAACTCTCTATTTTGCCAGTTTTGTCAAAACACCGTTTCTTTTTACTCTGCACGGTGCCTACTTTAAAAATCAAGAAAAAGATCAGTTTGGCAGTATAGAATCCGGCAGGAATGGCTTAATTCAATTCAAGGATTATCCCTATGTAACAATATCAAATAACCAAAGAGAGGGAATAGTCGAACTTAACTACATTAAAACAATCTACAACTGTATTACGTTATCAGAGTTTAATTTCTCAGAAAACGGCAGCGGTGATATGGTTTGGCTTGGAAGAGTAACTTACACAAAGGGCGTCGATCTGGCAATCGAAGTCGCAAAAAAAACTAAAAAACAGTTAAATCTCGCTTGCTTTGTCGACCTGGCCGATAAGGGCTACTTTGAACAAAAAATCAAACCCCAACTCGATCCGCAATTGACTAAAGTATATGCTGAAGTAAAGGAAAAAAATGAAAAGTCTGATTATTTAGGTAATGCCAAAGTTTTTTTAATGCCTATCAGATGGAACGAACCTTTTGGCATAGTTATGATCGAGGCTATGGCTTGCGGTACACCGGTGATTGCCTTCGCTAATGGTTCTGTCCCGGAAGTTGTCAAAGACGGTGAAACAGGATTTATCGTCAACTTTTCCGAAGAAAACAAAAGAGGTAACTGGATTGTTAAAAAAACCGGTATTGAGGGTCTGCAAGAGGCAGTTGAAAAAATATATTCTATGCCCGAAGACCAGTATAGACAGATGCGAAAGAACTGCCGGGCTCATGTAGAAAAAAACTTCACTGTTGACAGAATGGTGAATGAGTACGAAAAAGTCTTTCAACAACTAGTCGAGAACGGTAAAAAATAATTTTAAAATCTATAAAATCAGCCCCAGAAGAATAACTGCGAAGCTTATTACCGCGAAGATCTTGCCAAAAGTTGCAACTCCCGCAGACGGGATTTCAGTAACTTGAGGGACACTGGCTGCAGCTTCACCCGGCGTTGCAGAAGCCACAACTAAGTTAATTTCGGTTGGCGTTGGATCTTCCCCTGCGGGAGTACAACAGGATACCTGCGATGGATTTGACTTACAGGCACTCTCAAACTCCGGTAAAGTACAGTAGTTGCTCCCATCGTCAGCCTGGACACAGACTAAACCGCTTCTGCAGGGGTTGGTTGCGATATCGCAGGACTTAGTTCCACAAGCAACTGGAATAGGTGTTGAGATCGACGCGATTGTCACTTCCGGTGTTGGTGTTGCGGCTTGCTCTTCTTGAGGCGGGGTTGGGCTCATGGTTGATTCGGCCATCGTTCCCGAATCCGTGGAAGGCGCTGCAGTCTCGGAAGGAACCACCTCCGTTACTGCCGGACTCGGAACCGGTGACACCGATATGGTTGGTTCAACTTGAGCCGGTACCCTTATTTGAAATTTTTCTCTAGTGAGAAGAAACCCTACTGCTCCGATGCCAACCGTCAAAAATAAAATAAGACCCATTAAGACCTTATTTGATATTTTAAAAGATTTTTTATTTGCCGACAGTTTTTCCCGATCGAGTGGAGTATAATTTTGATCCATATGACATTTTATTGTTACCGATTTTCACTAAGAAAGCAAGAGGAAGTTTACTATAATAAGCAAATACACAAATTGCTCAAATAAGCAAATAAATAATTAAATTTCTGAATTATTTAATTAATTAAGTCATTCGAATATTTATTTGTAGTATTTGTCGGATTTGATTATTTGTAATATTTTAAAATGCAATCAGTAAGGGATATTTTAAAAAAATTCGATCCTTTGAAAGACAGGTATATTTCGCGTGAATTTCAGGCTTTCGGCGTGCATCTCGCCCAGAAATTGCAGGATGAGGGGAGAAAAAGTCTATATATTAGACTTGCAAAGACAATACACAGGACAGTCCTGGAAGAAGCCTTACGATACGTAATCGACTCCCGTGCCAGAAATAAAGCCGCCCTTTTCATGTGGAAACTTAAGGAGTTGGGTGCCTTTAAAAAGAAGAGTTAAATTGCAGCAGTTCGCTTGGTTTTCGGGTCACTTTTTCAGCCCATCCGGGGAATTCCCTATCGGCAATATCGGTAAATTTTTGATTTAAAAGAGCATAAAATATTGACAATCTTTCTTCGAATATCGGGCTATCGATTACAAATGAAGCGATTGGATCGATATTTTTTGAGATATGAGTTCTTATGGCCTCAATGTTTTGCAGATAGGCATCGATTAAGTTTTTTCTCTTTGATAGCTGCTTGACTCCCAACTCCCTCTCCCAACGGATGAGATATTGGCGTTTAATATCGTCAAATTTAGGCAGTATGAAAATACTCAAAAAATCTATTTTAGCAAAACTTGAATATAAATTTTTTACGGCTTGAGGCGATAAGTATATTCCCTCCCAGAGATAACACCACTTCTTATATCTTCTAAAATCAAATACATTCCTCTCTATCATTTTTATCATCCAAGGAGTCAGTTTTTTTACTGTTTCTAAATAACCCTGAGAAGACTCATAAGTTGCTTTCCACAAATAGCTTTGGTCTACTTTTGGATCTGCCAAACGGTATTTCTCATTGTCTATCGCTACTGCCTGATTGACGCCTAATTGCTGCGAAATAAAATTACCAAGCAAGGTTTTTCCTCCCATACCTCCTATGAAGATAAACAACGGTCCCTGATTTTTTCCGGAAAGAATATATTTTTTAACAAGCTCCAAAAGAACAAAACGCATTTTAATTTTATCAGGTAACTCCGCAATCAGCAGAATTAAAAAATCGTCTTTTTTAATTCCGTCAGAAGGGATATTCGATATTATTTTTTCGGAAAAAGTATAAGCTTCCGGAACCGTCATACCTGAAACAATTAAGTTGCCCGAAAGTATGAGAGGTGAGAGATATTCCCGGTTCCCGTTAATCAATAAGAATTTATCCTGTTTCATAGTTACATTTTTAGAATATTTTGCAGATGGGATTTTAGCTGTGAATTCGTATTATAAACCGTTTTTCCAATTTCAAAATTTTGCTCGACGGTTTTATTTAATTGTGCAGTATTTCTTAATGTGTGCAACAAAACTTTTGCGGCCGCTTCCAGTTTTTTTTTATTAATGACAGCTAACTGTTTTTTATCGGTTTTAAATCTGTCACCTAAGGAAATCACCTCAAATCCTGCCGGTTTTATATCGGTCTTAAAAACTTCATACTCAAATACGACAATCGGCTTTTTGGCAAAAACCGCCTCTAAAAATTGGTTGCCAAACCCTTCCCAAAGACTCGGATATATAACTGCGTCGCAGAATACATAACAATCCCAGAGAGAATATTTTTTTGTACCTATTCTCTTCTCCTCGGTCGAACCTACCAGATTTTGCAGCCACCTGATGTTAACCTTTAAATTTTTAGCTAAGTCTATGAGCTTTTCCACATATACTTTCTCCTGCTCAAAAAAATCATTCGGCAGAAGTAAAACAACCTCGTTCATTCCTTTTAGTTTAGAAATTTCATGAATAAACTCAATGCCTAATTCAATTCCCTTTCTTGCTCTGATCCTGGATGCAAGCAGTATTTTTAGTTCTTTCCCGGTCAAGCGGGCATCTTCAAAAAAATTCTTATTGCTTTTATCCTTTTGCCATTGTCTTTGTTCAAAATCAAATGTATCCGTAATAACTTCGGAAGTTATTTGTTTTCTTTTTTTTAGTTTCGCCTGTTCCCATTTACTAATAACCGTATGCGCTAGGTTAGGTAATTTTGGAGGAAAGAAATTGTCAATATATACTTTTAACTTTTCATCCGTTCGACTTTGCTCAGGATGACCCTGAGTTTTATCGAATGGGTCACTTTTAACTTTAAACTTTTCTATTCTCGAAGGGTCCCACCAGAAATCATGGTGTATACCGATACCTTTGACTTGCGGATGACTTTTTAGAAAATTAAAAAAAGCTAAAGTTGCCGGCAGACAGACCGGAAGGGAAAAAATATTATGAATAAATATGTGTGAAAATTTCTCTTTATTCCAGTAACCGGTAATCAATTTTTCAATCTCACCGGCAAGGCTGGTAAGGGTTTGTAATGAATTAATATTCTTTAATTCTTTATATTCAAAATAAGGAATTCTCAGATCGGCAATCGTAGACTTAGATCCGGCAATATAAACTAAGTCGTGTCCGAGGGCTTTTAATATCCTGGCTCTTTCTTCTATCTGTAAGGAAACGCCGTCGGTTAAACCTATCCTAAAATGCGCAACTGCAATTTTCATTAAATATATACCATCTATGTAGTAGGTATTACGTAGATGGTAATTAAAAATTAATTAACTTCCACAAAAATCCATACGGTTCAAGTATAAATCCTTTATCTTTATATTTAACTTCAACTTGATCATTTGAGAAATTATGTAGAGCTATCACTTGATCGCTGCCATCTCCCCGTAAAACTACGAACACCCGATCGTCCAATTCCAAAATTTCTTGCCTAGAATTCGGATGAAATGCTTTAAACCATTTTCTTTTTTTAATAAGCTCAACCGTGGCATCCAAAACTTTTGCTTCTTTACTTGTCGGGTCGGCGAGTTTTGCAGTTAAAAGATCATGATTCAATCTGGTCCGGTTTATATCCCGTGCGTGCTTGGATTTTCCCAAGAGGTCATAATCATTCTCTCCTCCCACAAACGACAGATAATAAACTGCCGGAATACCTCTTATTGCCATACTTATTGCCCTTGATGTAATGAATTTGCGAAGCTTGAGGTCAAACGGATCTTCTTTATCGGTGATAGCCGACCACCAGGTGATATTCATTTCCTTGATTATTTTTTTACCATCTGGTCCTATGCGATAGGAAAATTTGCCGCCGTGTTGCTCCACCTTCTTAAATACTTTTGTAAACTCAGATTCTGTAAGATACTCTTTGGCAAGATGCGTATTGTAACCGTCATGAATGTCTAAAATATTGAATAAACTATTGCCGGGTTTTAATTCAGGTAAATTCATTATTAACTCGTTTAATCTGGATGAATTTCCCGAATAAAAAGTATGCAAAAGGACTGCTGCCAAGGGAAAATTGTAAAAAATTTGTGCCTCGTCTTTGCCGTCTCCGAGATATTTAATATTCTCTGCCAGACTTGAGGTGTTAACTTCGGTTACAAGAAGCGCGGATGGGCAGAGCTCATCCAAAATTTGCCTGATAAGTTTGATTATCGTATGTGTTTGAGGCAGATTTCGACAGGTTGTACCGAGTTCTTTCCAGATGCTTGATATAGCATCCAGTCTGAAAATTCTGACTCCCCTTACCAGCAGGTTGAGAAGAACTTTAATGATTTCCAAGAGAACTTCAGTATTCTGATAATTTAAATCAACCTGGTCTGTAAAGTTACCGACACTGTAAGTTGTCCAGACTTGCCTTTTACCATTTTTAGTTTCAAAAGGAGTAACCAGTGGAGTTGACCTTGACCTGATTACTTTTTTTAAATCTTCCCAAGGCACTTTATCTTCTTCAAACGATATAAAATAATTTTCGTATTTTGGGTTCCCTCTCAAAAATTCCTGAAACCACTCATGTTTTACCGAGACATGATTAAGTACCAAATCGGCCATAAGACGATAATTATTAGCAACATATATTATGTCGTCCCAGGTCCCGAACTCTTTTTTTACCTTTTGATAATCAGTTATGGAAAATCCCCGATCCGAAGAAAAAGGATAAAACGGGAGTATGTGGACACCGCTAATTATACCTTTAAGGTGCAATTGAAGAATCTTGGACAATGTTTTTAAAGTTAATGTATTTTTTTCTTGAAAAGAATCGGCATAAGTAATTAAAAAAATGTCTTTTTCGCTCCAAAACTCTCTATAGTCTCGTTTAATCTTAGTTTTTACCCCCAGTATTAATTTTTCTATTTCTAAAGCTGCTTGCTTGCCTTTTTCCTCACCATAAAGAAATTTGAGCTTTTCTAACATTGTAATTATGTTACCACAAATATTCCTTATAGTGAGAATCTGCTTCATAACAAAAATGGATTGTTATGCCAACCTCCTTCCCGACCGCTCCGGTCGGTAATTGACTTGGCATAGAGCCATAAATCAAACTAATCTTATAGTTTTGTAGTTTATAATCCATAGACATCTTATTGACAAAAAGTCATTATTTTTGTATGAACAGAGGCAATATTTTTACACAGGGTGAAATATTTCATATTTTCAATAAGAGTATCGCTAAATATGGAATCTTTAAAGATTTAAATAACTGTCAAAGATTTATTCAAGCTCTGGACTACTACAATAATCACAATTACGGCACAAACTTAGGTAATTATTTAAAAAAGAATAAAAACTACTTTCCTCAACTTTTGGATATTGATAAAATTTCCTTTCTTAAATTTATTAGTTACTGCGTAATGCCAGATCACTATCATTTAGTTATCAAAATTCTAAAAGAAAGTATATTATCAAAATACATCAATGACTTAGCGAACAGTTATACAAGATATTTTAATTTTAAATTCGACCGTAAGGGACCACTCTGGCAGAATAATTTTAAAGCAGTAAGAATTGAAACTAATGAACAGCTATTACACGTTGTCCGCTACGTTAACATTAATCCTACAACCGCAGGACTAGTAAAAAAGCCAGAAGACTGGAAATATTCATCCTATCGGGACCTGATTTCTAATCCAAAATATTTAAAGGATATAATCACAGAGATATCAATCAGCGATCCTAAAAAATTTAAAAAATTTTGTGAAAATAATATTGACTATCAAAAGAAACTGAGGGCTATTAAAAAATTGCTTCTCGAATAGAAAAAAATACTACTACAACAACCCGTTTCCCGACCGGAGCGGTCGGGAAAAAAGGCTTGGCAATAGGACAATTCAAAAATAACCAAAGGCCCAGTAGGAAATGCTACTTATTCCTTGCTCTCGAAGATAATCGGTTTTAATTTTTACCGACTCTTCGTCTTCGAACCAGACGATATGATAATCAATACGATAAATTTGTTGTTCGTCTGGAGTATTAGACGAAATTAGATAGTTAACTTCTGTTTCCATCGAGATCTCATCTCTCTTAACTACACAGTTTTTAAACTCACATTTGTCAAGAAATTTTTTTTTGATCTCGTTATAGCTTAAGGCTTCAGCTTGCCTTATCGGTCGTTTTTTTTCGTCAACCAGCCAATCATAGCCGAACATGCCGAAAATTACCGTAAGTTTATTTTTAGGAATATATTTTAAAAAATCAGATATCATGTTTTTAAAATTATATTGGTATTTGGCTCCGGATTCATATGGAAAATTGGGGCCCGGCTCTCCCCGACTCTTATGAAAGTCGTAAGCCATCACCATTATTCCATCTGAGTTTTTTGATAATTCAGACAGATCGAATGGCCTTCCCCTATATAGATTATCGCCATAAATCGTAAGATAAAACTTCCTATAGTTATTCTGTGCTTCTGAGTAAAATAATTGAGCGAAAGCGTTAATTTGCGCTGTCAATTCATTATTATATAAGCCTGAAATTTCGAGGTCCAAGACTATACCGTCTANCTGATATTGTTCTAATATTTTAAGCGTTTCAAGTATAACTTTTTCTTGCGCATCTTTATTTTTTAAAATAAAATTATTAATTTCTTCATCGATCATTCGCAGAGTAATAAATTTTTTCTTGCCAACCGCCAGCTTAGTAAAGGTTGGAATTCCATAAAAACCACTATCCTTTTTATCTATGCCCTGATAATTTGGCACAATGCCAAAATAAATTACATAATCATAACGGGATAAGTCAATATTTTCACTGTCTAAACTCCAGTAAGGAATAAAAACAGATTTTGATATTATGTCTGCTTTTACGCCTTGGACTTTCTTCGATCTTTGTTTTATTTCCTGAAGTTCAGGAGCTTTACTTTGTTTTTTATGAACTCTGCCTAAATAATAACCCAAACAGCCTCCAAAAAGAAGAAGTAATATAAGTGCTATTTTCTTCATCACCTAATTCTAGCAAAAACCCTTGACAAACATATTTTTTTAATTCATAATGAAAAAACTCATCTGCAATTTATGGTGAGCGAAGTCGAACCATGAAAATAACTATTTATACTGTTAATGACTGTCAGTTCTCAAAGCAGGAAAAAGAATATTTGAATTCACATCAACTCCAATTTGAAGAAAAGAACCTGGAATTAAATAAAGAATTTCTTACCGAAATGCTGGCAATCAGCGATAATTTTGCAGGGACTCCGGTAACCAAAATTGAAAAAGACGACGGAAGCTCTGTTGTCTTGAAAGGATTTACACAGTCGGAATTTGATGAAGCGCTGGGATATAAAGTAACAGAGCCGGTTGTTGAACAAAAAGATGCAGTTTTAGAGCAACCTGGAGTAGTCGAACCGCCGGCGGTAGTTTCCCCAACTAGCGGTTCTTCTCCACCTGTTAATTCCGACCTCAGCTCAACTCCACCAACACCGCCTGCTCCTAATCCAATGGTTGATCTGGGTAATTTGCAGTCACCTGTTTCAGCAACGTCTGTTTCGCCTCAACCCCCGGTTGTAGAACCTCCCACTCAATTGACCCAGGATCCAACTCAACCTATAACTCCGCCGACTCAACCGTCGGCAGCTCCTGTTGTCGAACCGCCAAAAGCACCTGAAGATCCTAAACTAGCCTCGGTATTGAGCAATTTACAAAACATGTCAACCGATCCTGTTCCTCCTCCAACTTCAAATACTTCTCCAATTACACAGCCTGCTTCTGAATTGCCCTCAATCCCGGATCCGAAATTCGGGTAAAATCCTGCTAATCAATTAATAATATCACTTTAATTATTATAGGCTATAGAACCTAATTTACTTATTCATGGAATAAGCATTGCATTCCGGAGTAAATAAACTTGATAAATATTTTAGAAGAAAGGAAACTCCCTTAACTCGTATATTGAACGCCATAAGCTCAATAAAAGGCGAAGAATATCTTAAATCACCCGAAAGGCGAAAATTAGAACTAACTATCTCACTCTTATTTGCATTCTCCGTGGGACTTCCTGTAGTAACTGTTTTCGGATTGCTGAAACAAATCGAAGATGGTGGTCCAATGTTATTTTAGCAAAAAAGACTCGATAAAGCTTTAAGTGAAAAGACTGTCACAAAAATCCGGTGTATGAGAGAGAATTCTGACAGAGGTCCGGAAAATAGCAGAATAACAAAGGGCCTACTTCCGGAAGAAGATCCGCGTAATACTCAGTTAGGAAAGTTTATGAGAAAATACCAGCTGGAAGAACTTCCACAGCTATTTTCGGTTATTGACGATATGATGTCGCTTGTTGGAATTAGAATGATTCCAAATACCAGCATTAATGAAAATAAACAGAAATGGAGTAAAAAAAGGCATGAAATGTTTATTAATTTTTATAAATTATTTGGAGCGTCATTATATGATTCTGCACAAGCGATGACCGGTAATTTGGTCAATGGAGTAAGGGAAAATCATTTTCACCAATATTTACTTTATTATAAAAATGCCAGCCTATCTCTCGATTTATTTTTACTGTGGAGAACTTTTCTAAATGACACCAGGCTTGTAGAAATGTTGGATCGTCGCAAAACAAAGGTTTGATAATTTGTGGTAAAATTTACTAGTGTTCCCGTAAAGGGTTTCCGGCTTGCCCGCCATAGCCTCTATAGCTTAAAAGGATCGAGCAGGAGCTTGCGGAGCTTCAGATTCCCGTTCGATTCGGGATAGAGGCACAAAGTTTGGTTGAGACGAAAAGCACCTTCCGAGACGAAATATTTGATGGCAGCTTACCCTGAAGGGAATCTATTCTGGTTCAGGGTTCAATACTGTCCAGGAGCACTCAACTCGCAGTTAACGAACTTGTGAGTCTTACTGTGAGTTAGACCTGAGCGAAGTCGAAAGACAAATATATAAAAATTATTTAGTGGGTGTAGTTTAACGGGCGAATAGAGGTCTCTCCCAGCACTATCTTGTCAAATTGAAAATTTGGCTTAGAAGTGCGGGATCCCGATGTTCTAAGCCAAATTTTGTAGGGGCTGTGGTGAAATGGTATCACGACGGTCTCCAAAACCGTCTTTCCAGGTTCAAGTCCTGGCAGCCCTGCAAAAAAATTTGCTAGATACTTCTTCCCCTTCACCAAAGTTTCGGCGGACAGGTGGGACAAAACCTTAGTTGGGGGTTCAATTCCCTTAGATATTTCTTAATGATCGAAGTAAGTTTAGAAATGATATTATAAATCTATGACCCTCCACGATCATAGAAAAATTCTTACTCAGGAAAATTACAGTAAAATCAGTCACCTTTATGCAGAAGACTTCGGAAAAGATCGGGATCATTTCGATTTTATTGATCAAGCAATCAAAATTGCAACTGAAAAAAAGATTAACAAACTTCCTTTTGTAGATCTTGGCTGCGGACCCGGTGTTGTAACCGATTATCTTATTGAAAAAGGTATTCCTAATATCATATCAATCGACTTGACACCGGAATTTTTAGTGATGGTAAGAAAAAAACATAAAGAAAAAGTAAAAATTATTCATGGCGATATGGTAGAAATATTAGATCAATTCCTTAATTCAGGCGTAGCAGCATTTATCGCAGGTTATTCTATGATCCACATCCCGAATGAAGAAATTGATATTCTTTTGCAAAATATTAAACGCGTTTTAACTTCGGGCGGTGTTTTTGTCATGTCTTGTCATCAAGGTACTAAAAAAGGCTTGGAGCAGGAACCTTATCAAACTCAAAAAGATCATAGATTAAAAGAAAGAGAAGTTCTTTTATCTTACATGAATTATTTCACAGAAGGCGAACTAACTAGACGAATTACAAATACCGGGATGGAAATAGTTAGACTTGAAACATTTGAGGCTAAAGTTGTACCTGGTGAGTTTCCAGTTCCTAAAATCTGGCTACTGGCAGAAAAGCTGGTTAAGGATTGAGAAACTGTTGTAATCTCTGAAGGTCAAACTGGTTGATTTTGTGCCAAATCGTTCGAAGGTCTTGCGCCAATGCCTACTACAACAATGTACGCTAATTATATTCTACAATGTATTATTTGCTTTCTTCAAAGATTAAAAAATTGGCATTCACGCCCGTCTTTTCCACTATCGCTTCAGTGACGGGAATCTTTGCTAATCTTTCGAATTATGTTTAGACTGTTGGGAATGAATTTTTGTTGTATAATATTTTTATGACTGAAATTAAATACGACCAGTACAATAGAAATCGCTTAAACCCAAAGGATTTTGATGATATTTACAGAAGAGTAATCAGACCTTGTGTTGATCTGCTGATTATTACTAGGGCAGGAGTACTGCTTTCCTAAAGATCCCTGAATTCATATAATGGATTGTGGGGCCTGATAGGAGGAACACAATACCTCGCAGAACCAGCTGGATACGCCGCACGCAGACATGCTCAAGAAGAAGCCGGAATAGAGATAATAATTTTTAAATCATTGGGAATAATGGAAATTGACGAAACAGATCCTGTAGCGCATGGTTTTGGTTATGCAAAAAGTGAAGTAGTTATTTGTAAACCGGCAGGTGGTGTTTTGAAAGCGGGTGAAGGTTCAGTCAAGCTAAAGTATTTTAGAAAAATACCGGATAATACAATTTTGGCACATAAAGAGTATCTCGAGGAGCCGCAGATTAGAAAATACTTTGACTGTAATACAGTTTCTTATATCTTCACCAGCTTCCTCCTCCACCTCCACCGCCGCCACCTCCCGAAGAACCTCCGCTGAAACCACTGCCGTGGCCGGTTGAGCTTGTGACCGGAGTTGCGGCCGAACGAAGAGAGGAAAAGGAAGAATTTAAACTATTGGTAAAATAAACACTGTTAAATCTGGTCGAACCACCATAACCGCTGTACCACTCGGGTGGCCTTAGATTAATGTCTCTGAACCGGTCAGCCCAAACTTTTTCTACCCCAAAAGCAATTGCATAAGGCAATAATTTTTCAAACATCATCTGTTTGTCAGCCTGAAATTTGAGTTGGCGCTCTTGCGATGATAGGAAATTCTTCAGTGACCCGGCAACATTTTTAGTCTCAACTCCCAACAAGGTTTTTTTTGGCATATTGCGGCCGAATAAAAAAGCGGAAAAAGCCAAAGCCAAATTAAACGTTGTTAAGGCAAAAATACCTATCCCGGTATAAAAATTGCGGATTTTGTTCGGGTTTTCCTGAAAAAATCCTTCGGTTACGAGATTTTCATAGATCGCCGTTTTTACTTTTTCAACGGCATCATACAGTTTATTTTTTTTCAGGTGATATTCGTCACCGAATTTAAAAAGTTCATCAAGGAACTCTTTTTCAAAAGACAATAAATCTCTATTGCCTGTTATTTCTTTTCGTTTAATAAAATAAAAGTCTTTTTTATCCCGCTCTTCAATCTTTATACACCCTCTTTGGGCGAGCGAAACCACCATGCCGGAAACGTCTTCCAGATCGGCACGTTCATCAATCAAAGCCCCTGCCTCTTCCGGAGTTAACTCTCTCCCTTTTTTTGACTTCGGCGGATCAAACCAAGCGCGAGTCTCACCGGCTCCCTGATGTTTTGGGTCGCGCCCTTTCCGAAACCATTTGATCGGAATCCAGATTGGGTAAATAATATACCAAAGAATTGTAGCCAAAATAATAAGCCCCAAGACTATTTTCCCCCAGATTGTTTCCCAGAAAGTCAGATAGGGTTTTGCTTCCAAAATAGCAACAAATCCTTTCGGAAATCTTATAGCAAAAGTCATCCCCTCATATGCATTCAGCGAATTATTACCGGTTATTTTTACGGAATTATCGTTAACTTCGTAACTGCATTTTTGTTCACGACCGCCCTCAGAGCCGGTATAGCATACAACGGATATATCACTTTGAGCTATTCCAACGGGCAGATACACTCCGGAGGTGTATGTGACGATTGGGACGATCCAATCATTGCCTGTCGCGTTCCAATATAGCTCGTCGTAATCGGAAAAATAAGTAAGGGCTCCGGCAACCTTATAATTAATTACATAAGTATGGACACCTGTTACGGTTTTATTTACGTCGCCAATTTTAATGCGAACTTTTTCATCCTCGACCGATGTTTCAAAATTATATTTTTTTCCGGTTTCGTCGGTTACCGAGTAATTGCGAATTTCCAGCTTAAACTTTTTCCCCTCTTTATTTTTTGTTGTATAAGGAATCTCCCTATAAATCCCGTGCCTGTCTGATGAATCGAAGTCATATAAGATTATCTCTTCAACATCTATTGTCCCATCATTGTTAATAACAATATTTGTTTTGAAATTATTAATTTGTTCTTGAGCAAAAGCTTTCGTTGAAAATTGAAAAAAAAGAATTAGGAGAAAAATAAAACTCAACAACTTTTTCATTGTCTTATTTTACTACTCTGGAAAAAAATGTGAAGTATAATTGAAAAATGAATTCACCGGTTGGTTTAATTCTTGGCAGCGGGTGGGGGAAAATAATCGAAGATGTAAAAAATAAAAAGGAAAAAGGATTTGAAGAAGTTTTCGGTAAAAAAACTACCGTCCCGGGTCACAGCGGAAAAATAATCACCGGTACTCTTCAAGGAAAAAAATTGATAATTCTTTCGGGCAGATTTCACACCTACGAAGGCTACTCCTCTTCCGAGGTATCCAAAACCGTCAAATTCCTGCATCAAGAGAGTGTTAAAAAAGTAATAATAACTTCGGCCGCAGGAGCCCTGAATCCTAAATATAAGGTCGGAGATCTGATAATCTTAAAAGATTTAATAACTATTTTTTGCCAAAGCCCACTGACCGGTCCTCAGTTCCAAAATCTTTCCCAACCTTTCAGTCCTAAATTGATCAAGCTTGCTCAAAAATCCACAACCGAAATAAAACTGCCATTGCAAAAAGGAGTATATGTATATATGAAAGGTCCACACTTTGAGACTTTTGCCGATAAAATAGCTCTCAGACTTTTAGGAGCAGACGTAGTTGGAATGAGCACGGTTCCGGAAGTAATCATGGCAAACCATCTGGGAATGCAAGTATTGGGACTGTCTTTAGTAACTAATCTTGCTTTTGTCAAACACGATCATAAAGCTGTTTTGGCAGTCGTTAAAAACCAGGAGGAAAAACTTCGCAATTTTTTCTTAACCTTAATCAAATCCTTGTAAAACTTAATAGGACTCTGTGTTTATTTGTGAACTATACTTTTCGAGAAGTTGATTAACTTTAGTAATTAGCACATTAATCTGTGAATTTAGACTCTCCGCTTTAGCTGTATCAGCATTTAAAGCCGCCTGATACTTCTGTTCACTAAGACTTAGAATATTCCCATAGATATTTGAAATAGTAAGCAAGTCTTGGGCAGTATTATCGACACTCCCTGTCTGGCTTATAATGGAGGCAATTTTTTTATTTGAATAATTTTTACCGACATAATATCCCAGCGAAAACGCACAGAGGATAATCAGCGAAAAGAGAATTATTTTCATTTCTCTATTCATGCCTTGATTATACATAAAATTATAACCTTCTTACACCTCGAAAAGTTTTAGCATAATGGCCCGTTCCGTCCAGAATTGAAGCCCCGCTTATATCTCCAATCGTTGGTCCGTCGGCACCTTTACGGCTGGAAATAAACCGGTAATGGCCGCCTAAATCCTTACCCAAATACATTCCGACGTGGTCAATCTGGGTACCGTCATTTGTGCTGCCGTCAAAAAATACCAGATCACCAATCATTATAGATGTAAAATTAGTCACTTGTGATNCGTTATCAGCAATAATTATATTTCCCGGAGAATAAGCATACATCTGAAAAGATCTGCGGGGAAAATAGCCCGGCTTTGGATCAATACTGATTGGAATATTATTTCTATACCCTAAAACCATACGCTGAAAACCCGAACAGTCAAGGCTCTCTATCTGTTGTGACTCTGGCGGATCTACAGTACCATCGGGGTAAGTCCAGGTCACTCCTAAATAATCATTAAAATCCGATCCCTCCTGTCTGCTTCCCCCAATAAGAGGACCATAACTGGCATCTCCTGCAATCTTTAAGCCTGAAGAATTTTTAATTGCCGGAGCCCCGACTAAATACTGAAATTCAGTGGCAATAATATCGTTGCTTCTATCTGCCAAAGCTCGGGTTAGCCAAGCTACATCAACAGTTCCGCCAAACGGATTGGGCAGTAAGCGAACCCAGACACTATTTTTTACTGAATAAGGAGACGATGATTCGCTGAATGTTCTTTCCGGTCCGTATAAAGTTACGGTATATGAACTGTTGGTGAATGTAGCAAGCCATTGACCGTTTTTATCATATACCTCCACTCTAGCCGGATTTGTAAGATTTTTATAGGTAAAAGTTGANACTGGAGGNANTGTTACAATAANTGTCGGAGAAATAACCGAAAGTGTCGGGGAAATAAAATTTGTAACACCGAGTGTGGGTGTCTGAGTCAAAGTTAATATTGGAAATTTAGTCGGAGAAATTGTCTGAGTTGGAGAGTTAATCGTCTGCGGGGCTGTCGGCCAGATGGGTGTTCGAAGCATTGCCGGGAGATTAAAAACTTTATCAAAATTAATGCCATTCTGATTGTTTTGGGCAATATTTGAAGAGTCAACATTTTTGCTTTGTCCTATNGAACCGATTAAAACTNCTCCTGCNATCANAAATACAAGTANTACAATGACGATTTTATTGTTAGTCATGTTCTTNATAATAGATTATAATATTTCATGAGATTTTACAAAGTCTCCTGGGATGAACTCAACCGTGACTGCCTTAAACTTTATAANAAAATTAAGCATCTGAAAATTGACAGGATTTTATGTATTTCCCGCGGGGGACTTGTTTGGGCTAGAATGTTCTCGGACCTGCTGAATCTTCCGGTATCGCATCTTACCGCAATTTCTTATACCGGAATCCATCAGAGAAAAGACGTAAAAATCACCGAATTGCCAAATCATGAAAATTTAAAAAACCAGGTTTTATTAATTGTTGATGAAATAGGAGACCTGGAAAAATCCCTCGCCGCCGTAAACGAATTCCTAAAATCAATAAAAATAAAAAAATTCTATTCGCTTTCCCCTATTATTAGAACTTTTACACAACCCAAGCCGGATTATTATCTCAAAGTTATTGATGAATGGGTAATTTTCCCTTACGAACTGAAGGAAACCTATGACGCCTTCCTGAAAATCTTCAAAACGCCAGCAAAAGCCAAACAGATGTTGCTTGAAAACGGATTTAAAAAATCGGAGATAAAATATCTTTAAGAATTCAACTCTTTTTTGACTCTTTCTGCCAAGAAGATTTTAATGAGTGATTGGTATGCTACATCGCGAGAATTGGCAAGTTCTTTAATCCGAGCCAACAACCACTCAGGTAAGCGAATTGAGATGGTTTTAGTTGACAATCTAAGGTTAGGAAAAATTGCCCTTTGGGCTTTATTCATGTCAAAATAGTCAGTAAAATCATGAGTCGCCCAAAAATCTCTTTCCTGATCTTCATTTTTAAATCTAGGTATTTTTTTTAAGTTTTTCATAAGATCTCCTTTCTATCCGACTCATATCTCTTGCCGTTATTACTCTCACCTTCTTATTCCTTATCGTAAAGGCAATTGATAACAATCTTCTAGTGTTTATTATTCCATATGCTCCATACCTTTGTTCAAATTGTGAATGTCGTTGATCATCGAAAATAATAAAATCCCCGTTTTTAAAAATTTCTTCAGNTTCTTTATCTTTTACTTTATGCTTCTTAAAAATTTTATCAGTATTTCCCTTATCCCATTCAAACTCCAGCGGTTCGGGGATAATCTTCATTAATTAAGTATATATGGGCCATATACAGAAGTCAAAAGCTATAAAAATATTTTTTATTTAACTTACATGACTATCGCATTATATTGTTGGTTATTTTCGATATAATTAGAAATATGAAAACCTATAAATCCGTCAAAAATCCGTGAAAATCTTAGAATATGAAATATCAAAAGGCCCCTGAGATAAAAAAACAGATCAGAGTGTTGGTGAAAGAATTAAATTATACCCACATCAAGGTAAATAATATCCATTGTATCCGTAGTTTTGACGCAAAAACCAGGGCTTATGCCAGAATCTGGGGAATGGCCAAACTATTTAAAGAAGTAGTAGGAATTGAACCCCACTATATTATCGAAGTTGTTTCAAAACGCTTTGATAAATTAGACCAGAGGGAACAGATCAAAACTCTGATTCATGAACTCATGCACATCCCAAAAACATTCTCCGGCGCCCTTCTCTCCCATCGGGGTCCTCACCATCGGATTAATGACCGCGAGGTGGAGAAAATTCTACAAAGTCTAAAATGACACTCCTAGTCTGAACTATTTTNCTACTTTTTTAAAACCAAGTTCAAGGGCTTTCTTGTGAAAGAAAATCTTTAGTTCTTCAAGCATTAACGGCTTTATCATTCTTGGTAACTCAGTAAATTGATCGACTATATAAATTAAATCTCCGCCTAAAACTAATGGTTCGAGTTCTTGTTTAAACTTAACTCTGACTCCCTCAATAAGATCCCAAATCGTAAATTTATCTAAAACAAAATAAAGATCCACAAAATCCTTAACCTGGCTTCTTTGATTTATTGTCGATAATTTGTTTATCGCTATATCCAGTAAACTGTCTACAGCAAAATTTTCGTAACTTATTCCATTTTCTACTCTTTTATACGGGTAATATCCAAAGTCAACCTTTAAACTCTCTCCATTTTTAAATTTTATAATAAATATATGAACTACTTCACTAACCTGCTCTGTGAAAGTAAAACTATATTTATTTGCCCACGATCTAACTAGTTCCAAAGTTTTAGCAAAACTGAATTTTCTCTCTGAAAAAAAATCCAAGTCTTCAGAGTAGCGGTGCTGAAGATAAAAAAAACTTAAAGCGGTACCACCGGTAAAATAAAAATCAGATTTAAAAAAATCTTCGTTTTTTACTTGATCGAAAATGAATTTTTGTTTTTGCGTGAAGAATATTTTCCCCATATCATATATTCTAACAAGCGCCTTTGCGGCTCGTACAAGTCAAGCTTATCCCAGTACTTCTTAACATCTGATAATTTGATTTTATCTTTTCCTGGGCCGTAATTAATCATCCTCTCAAGAATTTTGATCCNNCCCNCTTCGGTTTTTTTCAGCTCTTCAATGTCATAATCCCAGATGTTTACCACTAAAGTATTTTAGCATAAAAACAAGTTAAATAATTCTTTGAATTTCGTCGTTTAAGAATATTAGCGTCTCGTTTTTTAAAGTTTTCCTAATTTTATTAAATTTTTCAGGTGGCAAAAGATAGCTCAGGTCTTCGTTTATTGTTTTTTCCGTAACCTTATCTTTTATAAAATCAATTAGCTCTTTTAGGTAGCTTCCAACGGATTTTTTTGTTCTTTCACTGATTATTTTTGCGTTATACTTATATCCCTGCGTAAAAAAGTGATGGATATCGTATAGATCGCGGCCCGCGATTGTTTTTGTTTTTTTATACCTATCGGTCAAAGCGACTAATTTGTTACCAAACATTGTTTCGACAGTCTGACAATTAGCATAGCGGTCAATCTCAGGCAAATAATGTGGTTTATAATCGTTACCCTTAAATTCCAATGGAATAAAACTGAGCTTTATGGCATTCCTAAGTCCGGGTTTAGACTCGTACTTCAAAACATAATATAAAGNCTTGCTGCTTTTTTTATCAATCCGCATNTCCAGTTTATTGAATATTTTCTTTAATTCCGTATCGATTTTTTTGNGCGCAATCCCCTTTTTTAAGTCAAAATCCAGATCAAGCGAAAACCTATCCAAATAACCTAGCATGGAGGCTGCAGTTCCGCCCTTAAAAAAAGCAGACTTTGAGACCAATTTCGAGTCCAGTACCGCCGTTAACAGGCGATAAAGCTGAATTTTATGATATACGTCTTCCCTTTTTGGCAGTATCATCTGTAACCTACCTCCCTTTGAATTTTTCTCACCATTTTCCAATTGATNATTTTTCTGTTGTCAAAATGGTAGCGCGGACTGTAATAAAGCATATCGGCCACCGCTCTTTCTAAGCCGGCAATCATTACTCCATCGTTACCAACTACCCCACGGTCGTTGTATAGATGGTCATCTTTTAATTTACGCACAAAAAAATCATTATTAGCCAAGGTAAATTTTTTTGAGACTTGAGAAACAGCCGTAATGTAATTTCCTTTTTGAAATATCACTCCATGCGAAATCAGCACTGTTTCACAACTGATATAACAGTAGCGGTGCAGATAACCCTGCATTAAGTTGTATGGATTGATTTGATCAGCTGGAACTGTCGAGTAAAAGCCCTTGTGAATGGGAATTAATACCCCCTTATTTAAATATCTTTTTATGGTAGTGTAAAGAGTGTTATTGTTGGTTACCCCCCACAAAAGCGATAAATCAGCAGTATGAAATAACTGCCTGTTCTGCTTCAACAATATATCTATCCTGTACATATATGTACAGGATAATATATCGAATTAAATTTGTCAAGATCAAATAACGTTCGTTTTAAGGAGGTAAGAAATTTCTAAAAAATCTTAAATGAAGCCACTTAGCAATCCACTACACTTGACAGGTGTATTAATCTGGATTAATAGCAATTTAATTTTTAAAATTTAGAGAATACGTGTTAGAGGATAACAGTAAATTGGCCATAGCTTGAGACAAGGGTAATCTTGTCATATTTTCCATCCATAAATATTGACCGTTAGGGTTTAATTCAAAAAAAACGTATTCCCCTCTTGGACTAATTGCCATATCTATTGCTCCAAACTCAAGCTTGAAATACTTACATATTTCAAAGCACTTTTTTTTAATATGTTGGGGCAACTCATATATCTCATGTTTGAGAATATAGGGATCGACTCGTCGCCAATCTATTTTGGCATCTTTGTGAGACTGTGAATCTATAGAACAGGCAAAAATATAATTCCCGATTACAGTAATCCGTAACTCCAATTTCTTATTGATTTGCTCCTGAATCAAAATAGGGTAATCTAAAGTTTTATTCTTATAAAAAGCTTTAAATTGCTTTTCATTGATTTTAAAAGTATAAAAAGTTTTTTTAATATCTCCAAATTCAACATACGGGTCACCAAATACTTTGGTAATGGTTTTATCTGAATGCTTTTTTATGAAGTTGATAATTTCATCTTTATCACAACTCACAATTGTATCCGGTATTTTAAATCCAATCTCATTGGCTGCAAATAATTGATAAGGCTTATTTTTCGCTTTAATAATACTTGTATAATTACTGACAGTAAATATTTTTAATTTTTCAGCTTCGTAAAGCAGAGGAATATATATATTTTTCCATTCCTCGAACTTAAATTTTTGTTCGAGAACGCCATCTTTACCAATTTCTTTATAATGCTTTAACTGTAAATATGGTTTTCTAAACCAAATAGAATTTACTTTATTAAGAACAATTTCACTTCCGTTATGGTTAATAATGAATCTTATGTTAGATGAAAAGTGCGCAGAGATACATGACTTTTTACTAAGCTTATTTGTATTTATTCTTAAAATACTAACATTTCTTTTTTTTTCTAGTATATTTACAACCTCATCTACATGCGGATCAGGATCGATGGTTAATATCAATATATATGTCATTGTATGTCCTAAGGGTCTGGGTTTGAATCATCGAAGTCATTATCGGGAGGTGTAAATGTTTCTGTTCCTGCACCAAGTATTTTAGATCTTGTTGATAAGAAATTTTTAGATTTTAGTTTCTGAGCGACTGCGAGTATTAAATGTATTGCTGTTGAATTATTAGCGGCTTCTACAGTTTCCGCACTTATTTGTTTTTTTATTCGTCTTTCTGACATAGTTAATTTTTTTCCAAATTATAACTTTGTTATTATTAATTTGAAAATGTTATACCGCATGATGCCAAATCTGACATTGAATTGACTTTTCGATTATTTTACACCCCAATATAATAATTTGCAATCGAAAATGAAAGTGCAGGAAAATCTTATCAAAACTATATGACGACCGCTACATTCTTCTAGCAATAATTTTTGTTTAAAAATTTAACACAAAATTCATGAAAAAACTTAACTTTACATAGTAGAATTAGGGATTCAGCCCTATGAAAAAGATTTATTTAATTATTGCTGGGGTATTTTTGTCGGCGATTTTATTCTATGCCCTAAAAATAGGTCTATTTTATAATAAAATTTACACCCCAAAAAATGGTAATCAGATTAACACTACACCGATTCCTGTAAAAACCAATTTCTCTTTTCTTCTTTTAGGCTATGCCGGGGGTAATCATGCCGGTACTTATCTGACCGATACGATCATTGTCATGCATTTTGACACCAAGAAAAAGAAAGCTTTGATGATATCTCTTCCGCGCGATATCTGGGTCAAGCTGCCGACTAAATCAGGTGATGATTTTCATTCCAAAATCAATACTGTCTATGAAACCGAACTTTTTCCCAATGACTTTCCGGACCTCGATACTAAAATTGCAGGAAATAAAAGTGACGCAGAGCTGACCAAATATATCCTGGGAGAGATAACCGGATTTCAGATAGATAATTACATCTCTATAGACTTTGCCAGTTTTACCAAATCTATAGATATTTTAGGAGGAGTCGATATAAATGTTACGAAAGCTTTTGAGGACGAAAAATACCCGGCCGAAGGAAAAGAAAACGACCTTTGTGGCAAGGAGGAACAATTTAAACAAATTGAGCCATATTTGAACGATCTTGACGCAACCAAATCAGCCGAAAAGGAAAAATTACTGAAAGAAAAGCCCGAACTGGATGAATTTTTGCGTAATGCTACTGCCTCACCCGAACTGGTCTTTCCTTGCCGCTATGAAAAGATCAGTTTTGCAAAAGGCACACAGCATATGGACGGGTCAACCGCCTTAAAATTTGCCCGTTCCCGCCAATCACCGCAAGACGGCGGTGATTTTGCCCGCGCCAGGCGGCAACAGCAGGTAATTGAGGCTGTAAGAGCTAGAGTCTTTTCGGTCGGTTTTATTTCTAAAATTCCTTCCCTACTCGATGAACTTGATCAATATGTAAAAACCGATATTGGGCCCGAAGAAATTACCAGAATCAGCAAAGAAATTCCCAACGCAGGAGACTATATATTATCTTCTTTAGTATTAAGCGATGAAAATATCCTAAGCGCAGACAGATCTACAAACGGCCAATTCATTTTAATACCGGAAACCGGCGAAGACGACTGGGAATCAGTACAAAAGTTTATCAGGAATAATCTTGAGATAATTACCCCTCCTCCAATTCCAAAAAAATAATTTAAGTTTCTTTACAGTGTAACTACGTTTTAAAATGGCGGAAGTGTTTTTTTTAAAAAAATAAGTTAATAAATTAAATATAAGAATCTAATATACCCATTTACATCTATTAGTTGTTTGTCTTGCAAAGTCAGAACATAAAAATCCCCTTGGACAAAACTCCAAACCTCCACAAATTATTCCATCTTTACATTTATCATTAACTTTACATTGGGTAGTTTTACCCGTTTTATTGCAGGTTGAATTTGTACAAGTTTGATTGTAATCAAATACCTTACATAATTTTAAATTGTTTTGATTACAAAACTGTGTTTCACGATAAATTACTATACTACAATTTCCACATGGTGGAGTTGGAGTTCTGGTTTTGGTTGGAGTTATAAGGTGAGCAGATTGGGCGCGCGGACGAAAAACTAAGGCCTGTTGTTTGTTAAGTGATATTGAAGCTACTGCAGTAAAAACTATTACTACAATAAAAAGAATCAGAAAGAGTAGCGTCGAACCGTTTTGACTACTTTTATTCATAGAATAATACTATAAATTTAAGCTGATTAATCACGATTGTCAAGCGAAAAATCATTTTCTTAGTACAATTTAATACCACATACCATCTTGCGTATAGCCACCTAGTAAAAAGGAGGTTTTTATTTATACCAATCATCATGCGGCCGTGGGTTGAATGGTCAAATTAAATTAAAATGCCTTTTTGCTTCGGCCTCGAATTCAATCCTTTCTGCAACAATATAACTTAAATACTTTGCGCTTTCAACGATCTGTTTAATCAGCTTAATTTCTTCCTCACATTCATAAGGAAAAATATAGACGCTCTGCTGATAGGGATAAAAACCAACATCTTTAAGAAAAGATCGCAGATAATCTCTTTTGTTTCTTTGCTTTTCCGGAACATCGAAAAATACCAAGAACCATTTTCCCGGCCATTTTTTCTCCCTTCTTTTGAAATCCATAAGAGATTTGAGCGAATATTTGAGAACTGTTGGAATCCAACCTTTGAGTCTAACCAATACTTGATCACCCTTTTTCTCTATGGAAATTATTTCTTTTCTCTCCAGATTTTTAAGTACTCTTTTAATCTTAGCTTCTGGAATTTTCTTTTTAGTAAACTCTTCGATTAACTTTAGGATTCCGCCATATACTATTGGAAAATTTGGAGTTACTAAAAAAGTACCACCCAGTAAAATGCTTATTCCAATGCACTTTATAACTATTTCTCTCAATTCTCTATGTTTAAATCCTTTATCTTTTGTTTTATCAGGTGTTTTAGCGATGGATTTAACCATAATTTCACTATACCAAATTGCCCGCGGCCGTTGCCAATATGGTATTAATTAAAAAACTGGTTTAATTAAATTGGGACTGAAGAGTAATTAAACCAGCCTTAGGATTTTATTTATTTAAGAAGTTTTAAAACAGACTGCGTTTAGTTTGTTTTTTTATAAGGCCGACCAAGTCCTCCAGCGGAGTGTCTGATTTGATAATGTAGGCGGTTGCGCCCAGATCCAAAGCCGTATTTTTTTCCGAATCGAGATTGGTCAACACAATGACCGGAATTTTTTTCAGCTTTTCATCTTTCTTGAGAATCTGGAGGACGTCGAATCCGTTCATCCCGCCGGGAAGCATAATATCAAGTAAAATGATATCGGGAGTATATGATTTTAATATGGTTAACGCTTTTTTTCCAGTATCTACCCCGATTACATCAAATCCTTGAACGGACAGTTTATCCTGATACATCTGCGCCAAGACTTTATCGTCCTCAACCAACAGTATTTTATCAACCATGGATTAAAATATTGCGAACTTCTTCAACTACTTGAGCCGGGGTCAGCACGGACTTTTTAAAATAACCGACAGCCCCTTTATTAAGATATTCAGCTTGTTCTTTTGGGTTGTCGACATTGGTCAGAATTGCAATGGGAATTTTTTGCAGTTCCGGGTCGAATCTTACCTTTTCAAAAAGATCCTTGCCGCTTAATTTTGGCATGACGATATCCAGAAGGACAAAATCAGGTTTGTCCGTTCTCATCTTTTCCAACCCGGTTACTCCGTCCAAAGCTGTCTCCACTTCAAATCCGGCGTGCTTGAACTTGGTCTCATACATCTGTACCAATATTTGGTCATCCTCGATTATGAGAATTTTGTTCATCATTATATTATACAAATTGAGAATAAATTATATTAATTTAGAATTATTAACTTTTTTGACTAAATTAAGCTTTGCCTCATCGGCCGGTTTTGAACCGGCCGACGGCAATGAAAATACAAAAGTACTACCTTTTTTCAGTTCCGATGCCGCCAACCAAACGTCCCCACCCATCTTTTGCGCCAGCATTTTGGACAGATATAGTCCAAGACCCGTACCCGTAATGTGTTTACTGGTCGGATTTGCAATCTGTACAAACCTGCGAAAGAGTTTGGATCTGTCTTTTTCGGCAATTCCAACTCCGGTATCCCTGACGATGACCCAAATCAAATCGTTATTATGCTGCAAACTGACTTCTACACTGCCTTTGTTGGTGAATTTAAGCGCATTTGATAAAAGATTATTCAGAATTTCTTCAGTTTTCTCAATATCGGCCTGCACGTCCGGCAATTTATTTGCAGCTAACTTAAGCTCAATTTTGCTTTCCTTTGCCAAGGGTTCCAAAAGTTTAAATACTTTAGAAATTGATTTCTCAACAGAAAATACCGTAAGAACAAATTCGAGCTTGCCGGTCTGGATCTTTGAGATATTTAAAAGATCATTAACCAACTGTATCAGACGTTCGGTGGATATTGATATATTGGAAAGAGGTTTCTCTAAATTCTTATTCATGGGTCCGTAATCTCCCTGATAAATCATCGAAATCAAACCCTTGATAGCCGAAAGCGGAGTCCGAAGCGCGTGCGAAGTTAGCGAAATAAATTCGTCTTTCAGCCGGTCAAGCTCCATCTCTTGCGTTATATCACGGTCTATTGCCGTAGCTCCGATAATTTCCCCTTTTTCATCGGTGACCGGCGATATGGTAATCGAAACCGCTATCCTTCTTCCTGTATTATCCATTCGCACTGTCTGATAATGTTTAATATGTTCGCCTTTTTTTATTCGGCTAAGAATTTTTGGCAGATCGTCTTTGAGTTCGGGAGGGAAAATTATAGATACTGGCTGGCCGATTGCCTGGTCTGCCGGGTAACCGTAAAGCTTCTCGGCGCCCCTATTCCAACTTGTGATACGGCCGTCCAAGGATTTTCCTATTATCGCATCGTCCGCAGAGTCGACGATCGAGGCGATAAATGACTTGTTTTCGCTCCTGGGATTATTCATCGCAGGAGCCTCAACCGGCAGACTTTCCTCGATGAAATTTGGTTGATAATTTTTTACCGGATCGCGTACTTTGGAAATTGATTCCGGTCGTTCCTCTGCCTTCCGACTGTTAATTATAATTAGCACTACTAGGGCTATAACAAAAATAATCCCGAAGAAAATAAAAAATGAATAAATCATATAATTTAATTTTATTGTAGTGAATTTTTACGCAGATTAAAAGCGGGAGATTTAATTCAGTCCTCTTAACCTAAAAAGTGTAAAATATCCTATTTAGTCGATAAAGTAAAAACCTAAAAATAAAATACCTCGCAATAATTTGACGAAGTATTTTGTTGCTGGTAGTATTATTTCTAAGTTCATCTTCGCTTCAAGAAACAAGGTATTCACCTAGCGCAATAAAAATTTAAAGAAAGCTTGTGATTTTCTTGAGGACGTCCTCAATGCTGATCTCCGTCTTAATCAGACAGTCGGCAGCTCCGATCTTTTTCATCTGATCGCAATGACCCTCTAAATTAGTCAAAACAATTACCGGAGTTTTTTTGGTTTTGGCATGTTTCTTAAGTTCTGTCAAAACCTCCTGACCGCTTTTACCCGGTAAAAAAAGGTCGAGGAGTATAAGATCCGGCAGCCAGTCAAAAGCAATTTTTAATCCCTCGTCACCGGTAACCGCGCCTTGAGTATTAAAAACAGGGGAAAGCTTCAGTCTATACGCCGACGCTAAAGACTGGTCATCTTCTATAATCAAAACCTTTTTTTCGGATTTTTTATCCATAATAACCTTCTACGAATTTACTAATCTGTACGAATATACAAATTATTTTTATTTGTATATTTGTAATAATTTGTAAATTAGTAGAATAATATCATGTTGCTTTTAATTGTCGTATAATATCAACTATATCTTCCAATCTGTATTCTGCTTTCAGCAGATACTTTTTCACTCCCAAAGCCAGCATGGTGTTGACTTTTTGGGCATTGGCCGAATTTGAAACTACAATCACAGGTATATTCTGCCATTTAGAATTTTGTTTAACCGCCTCCATAAAAGCCAATCCGTTCATATCCTTCAGATAATAATCAAGCCAGATGGCATCAGGCAATTCTACATCGCTGTTAATATGCTCCAGAGCTTTTTCTCCGCTCGAGCAAAGGATTGCTCCGATTCCCTCTTTCTGAAGTTTCTCTCCAATTGCCTCAAGAAGCAACGGCTCATCTTCGACAACGAGCACTTTGAGATTGTTTTCCATAGTCTTAAATTTGTTGTTGGAAAATTGAAAAACGAAAATTCACTAACTTCTATATTCCATATTCTTATCTAGTTTCTATTTTCTAATAACTTGATTCTATTATCAAATGCATTTAGTCAAGCGAAACCTCACCTTTCTTCGGCACCATCCCGGAGACCGGCAAACTAAACCAAAATGTTGTACCTTTATTCTCCTGGCTTTTATACCAAATTCTGCCTCCAGACGACTCAACGATAGCCCTGACTAGATAAAGGCCAAGGCCTGTTCCTTCGGTAATATGTTTAACAACGTTGGTGGCACGGAAAAATTTTTGAAACAGTTTAAACTGTTCATTGACCGGAATTCCATATCCGCTGTCGGATACCTGCGATATGATTTCATGATCTTTTTTTGAGATAAAAACAGTCACTTGCCCCCCATCGGGCGTGTATTTAACTGAATTATCGATAAGATTCATGTAGACGTGTCCAATAAGCTTTGGGTCAATACTAATTAGCGGTAAAGTTTCATGAGCGCTGATGACGAATTTTATTTTTTTCTTTTCCATTTTTCTTCTTAATTCCCCGACGGTCTCATTTATTAACTTTAATAAATCGGTGGGTTTTGGATCGACTATTATCCTGCCCGATTCGATCCTGGAAATGTTAAGTAGCGAGTTTACCAAATCGATCATCCTTTCGGTTGAAAAAGAGATATTTTTTATATATTTTTCCTGTTCCGAACTTAATTTGGCGGATTTAGACTCGCCAAGCAGTTCCGTAAACCACTTTATAGCTGATAAGGGGGTACGCAGTTGATGAGACGCAAGCGAGATAAACTCCGACTTCATCTTATCTACCTCCTTCTCGTGGCTGGCATCGTGAAATACTTTGACTATGCCGATGACATCGTTATTATGTCTTAGAGGTGCGGTAATCGCAACAACCGGGAATCTTCTTCCAGATCTGGTGACATAATAGTGGTCGTCTGAAATTCTCGTAATTCTGACATTGCCTTTTTTTAATGAAATTACCGCCGAACGCATATTAAATGGTATGGGCTTATCCCCAATATAAGCCTTGCCAAACTCAGCCCACTCTTGTCCAACAGCTTCTTTTTCGCTAGTCTCCAATAATTTCTCGGCTGCCGGATTAATCAGCTTAATTTTATAATCGGTTCCTAAAACCAAAAGCCCCTCACCCATCGACGACACGATTGCTTTGGCAACATCTCTTTGCTCTTTAAGCTTTTCTTTGAGTTTTTCTTCGTTTTTAAGGGTAAGGTGAACACCAACAAAAACAATTAGTAGCACTGCTGTTGCAAATATCAAAACAGCAAGTAGAAGAGTTGATTCAAGCATACTTTATGATCACATCTTTTGAAAAATAAGTCAATTCAATTTTAAAATTGTTACCATTTACCCCACGGCCGTTGTCAAAATGGTAATAATTAAATTTATAGTATATCAACCGTAAAGTCACACGATGATTATGGTAGAATTTAGAAGTTCAAATGGAGGGTTGGCTGAGCGGTCCAAAGCGAGGGGTTGCTAACCCCTTGAGTCTAAAAAACTCGCACAGGTTCAAATCCTGTACCCTCCGCAAGTGGGTACCGTTCAAAAACGGTCTCCAGCAAAAATGCTTAACTTTATAAAACAGACTACTGTCAGGGCGGGTAAAAAAATATTAGAATCCAAGCCGTCTATATTGAGGGAAAAAGGTGGAACAGGTAATTGGGTAACCGAAGCAGACCTTGTCAGCGAAAAAATAATAATATCATCTATTCAGACAGCCTACCCATCTCATAAAATTCTCTCCGAAGAATCCGCTACTCAATTAAATAATCCTGAAAAAGTAGAAAATTTATGGATTGTTGACCCGCTTGACGGAACTACAAATGCAAAATTTAGTCTTCCTTTTTTTAGCGTATCAATTGCTTTTATGCAGAATGGATTATTAAAACTCGGTGCGGTTTATGATCCTTCAAGAAACGAACTTTTTTGGGCTGAAAAAGGCAAAGGGGCATATCTGAATGATAACAAAATTCAGATTTTAAAAACTACAGCATTTAAAAACACTATAGTAGATATCGGTTCTCCATATTTTGAAAAAAACTTCAAAATAACTTATCCGACCGGGGAACTTTTTTATAAAGCAGGAGCACGTCTAGTAAATTTAGGCTCTGCTGCATTAGAATGCGGGTATGTCGCATGCGGACGGCTATCATTTTACTTCGAAACCGGTCTTAAACCTTGGGACATTGCAGCCGGCAAGCTCATTGTCGAAGAAGCCGGTGGTCAAATGGAGTCACTTCAACCGTATTTTTCTCTGTTTAATCTAACAGAAACATTAACAGGAAATACTGCCTTAATTAAAGCAGCTAAAAGATTATTAAATAAAGTTGATGAATAATAAACGCCAATCCCGCTCCATTGCTCTTATTGCCATAATTGGCGCCTCCCTACTCTGGTCTACTGCCGGAATCTCAAAACCGTTGGTACGGCAATTTGATCCGTTTACCGTTGCTTTTATTCGCTTTTTAATCGCCTCACTGATAATCCTACCCTTTGCTTTGAAAGAAAAAATAAATAAAAAAATAAAATATCTTCCGATATTGCCAATAACATTACTTTCGACTGTTAATATAATATTTTTTTATCTTGGACTAACTACCTCGACGGCTAACGCGGCAACCATTATCTACAATCTTACTCCCTTAATCGTTGCCCTGACTGCTTTTCGGTTAATTAAAGAACAGATTGCAGCTAAAAAAATAGTCGGAATTCTCATTGGTTTTTTTGGAACTATGATCATAGCGGTACTGCCTATATTTGAAGGCAAATCCCCAGTCAGCGGAGATATCAGGGGTAATTTATTTTTTATTGCTGCGGCATGCTCCTGGGCAATTTATACCATCGGCTCAAGACAAGTAATCGCAAAACACGGCTACTCTCCCTTAACCGTAAGTTCGATATCAATCTTTAACTCAACTCTAGTATTTGGTCTCATAACTATTTTTACCTGGAAATCAGATTACCTATCCGCTCTGACAAACCCTTCCATGTATCTCCTGTTTCTTCACCTTGGAATTCTGGTCACAGTTGCTACCTATCTCTTATTCCAGTGGGGTGTAAAAAATTCCTCGGCATCAACCGCGTCTCTCAGTCAGTATCTTCAACCGATATTCGCAATTATCTTCAATGTCATTTTTCTTGGGGAAAAGTTGACCTTTGTTTTTATCATTGGCGGCCTGTTGGTATTTATCGGAGTAATTATAGCTACCGGGACCGGTGTAATAGCTGAAATTAATAAGCTTTTCAGGACAGTAAAAAGTTGAATTATTGCTGAACTTTATACAGCGGTTTTAAAACAAGAATGTCTTGACAATTGAAATAAAAAAGCCTAATATGAATAAATGGATAAAGCTGATGAACAGTTTATAAAAGAAGAGTTGATACTTCGGGATTATCTGGCTGCAGATAGGACGATGCTTGCGGTCGACCGGACTTTTTTATCATATATCCGAACGGCTTTATACCTTTTTGTTGCCGGTGTATCACTGGCAAAGTTTTTTGATAGTTATTTGATTCAGGTCATCGGTTGGGTGCTTATCCCGTCAGGAATATTGACATTTATTGTCGGATTGGAAAGATGCACGGAGATGACCAACTTTATTCACAAACTCTCAATTAAACACGGGTATCATGTCGAGTCTGACCCCACCATGAATGCAAAACCACTATATAATTTAACAATTATTCTTAAAAAATTCTTTGTCAGTACCTATCGTTCATTTCTCCATTCTTTCCTCCCAGCCGCTCATCCTACCGAAAGAAAAAGTTGAATTTTTTTTAATTTTTGATTGTGCCAGAGGGGAGAGTTGAACTCCCACGTCCTTACGGACACACGGTTCTGAACCGTGCTTGTCTGCCATTCCAACACTCTGGCTAAATATATTATACAACCATTTACGGATATCATTTAAAGGAAATTAAAGGAATATAAGGGTAGTTAAATAATCATTCTAAAAGTTAGATTTTGGGTAGACGTCCCAATCAACTGTGAAAGTTTCCAGAGGTATTCCCTTCTCTTTTTTGAACCTTCTGGTAATCTCTGCCTGCAGCTGTGGAATAAGATCGTCGTTATCCGGATATAATCGCGCGATAAAAGATTTCTTAGTAAGATCAAAATAGACAAAGTATTTTTCGGATGTCAAGGGAAGTTTTTTTCTCCAGGGATATCTTCCGGCAACCCTTTTTTCGAAGTTGGCAAACTCTTCGTTTACTTTAATCTGGTCTTTTATAGTTTGTTGCACCTCGAAGGCTCGCTTATTTTGAATATTAAACAGATCGGACAACTTAAATAAGCCTGTCAATCTGGCGTCCTGCTGATCTTCGGGCGATTTATTTTTAAACCTGACCGATAAAAAAGTAAAAAATACCAATAATAAAATCAGGCCTCCGGCTATAAAGGGAAATATTTTACTGGCTAAAAAATTTTTTATATATTTCATTATTATTATTGTAGACAGCCGAATCCGGCTACTTTATTTGGCTCTTTGGGGTTGAGAGTCAGATTTTTAATTTTCCAACCGACCACTTCGTATCTTTCGATAAAATATTTTACTCCGGATTGAAGAATCGAGAGTACTCCGTCGCCATTTTGATTCACTAACTGGAAAGAATTTATTATACCCGCATGAACTCCCGAGGGTTGACTGATAAATATCACGCAGCCGGTCAGGTCCTGCTGGCCGTTAGCGTATTGATAAATTGCCGAGGTACTGTAGGGCAAAAATTTGTATTTTTTTGTCTGGGATTTCCACCAATTATATAGATTTAATCCGAGAGTATGACCGGGATTCTCTTTCGAAAGCTCATGAAAACCGGCCAAATTATAAGCGTCAATGATGAAATACGTCGGTAAATATCCCTCACTGTAAATGTCGGTAGAATAATTACAGTTTTTTAAATTGTAATTGAGACTGTCTAAAAGATCGGTCTTATTGCGTTGTAAGGATGGCGCAATCAAGTGAGCCTGCTGGATAATTGTTCCGCACTGTCCGGCTTTACCCGTATTACCTTTGGGTATGTGGAAAGCGGTTTTATCCGAGCATCCCTCCGGGTCTTCGTCTTCCAGACAATATGCCGTATCGCTTGGGCTTAATAGTCCGCCGGAAGGTAATTCACCTACGGTTTTTAGACCGGGGATAAATTCCACTGTTCCCTGATTCTGCCAGGGGGTTTGGGCTCGCGATAAATTAGAGAGCGCCAGACCAATATTTGCAGTCGCATAACCGATCGATAGAACCAGAAAAAATAACCCTGCCAAAGCAATGAGCTGGAGATTAGATTCATGAAAATCATAATTATTATTCTTCATGATTTCAGACTAACAGATAAAAATTTTTTTATCAATAAATTCAATTGTACTTCAGTTTCCAGATTCTGCCAAAGCTTTCCTTCCCGCAAGTGCTCGAACCAGCGTCAGGCTGGAAAAATTCTGCGCGCTTGCGGGATCCCATCCAGCTTTGCCACCTGTTCCGAAGATTAAAGAAGTAATTAGGGATTAACCATCCACTCGAACTGGAAGTTTTCTACGGGGATTTCTTTTTCGGTTTTAAGCCTGTTTAAAACTTCCGATTTCAACTGGTCGACATTCTCACCGGTCTTGGGATAGAGTCTGCCGATGAATACCTTTTTCTCAAGATCAAAGTAAACAAAATAATTGACAGCTGTTAAAGGCAGTTTTCTAATCCAGGAATAAGCGTCGCTGTTGCTCTGTTGCCAATCGGCATACTCTTGATCTGCCTGAATCTGTTCTGAAATGGCTTGCTGTACTTCGGGCGATTGAGCATTTTGCGAATCATTAAAAATGTCGGTATTTTCATCCGGAGCAGGTTGAACCGCTTGAGTCGGCTGGACAACAGATTGGGATTGATTATTTGATCTGGTCGAAAAAACCATCAAGACAATCAATAAAACAATCAGCGCTCCGACAATTAATGCTAAACGTTTTCCCTTTAAAAATTCCGGTAAATTTTCCATAGTTATTGTTTGCACCCGAATCCCGCGACTCCACTAATAACTGTTTGATGCTGAGGCGTATTTTGTATCGCCCAGCCCGCTACTATAAATCTGTCCAGAAAGTATCTGGCGCCTGACTGGAGCATCGACACTACCCCGTCTCCGTTTGAATTAACCTGTTGGTAAATGTTAAATATCCCTGGATGTACACGACCCGATCCAAGATTAATGAACATCACGCAACCTGTAAGATCCTGTTGGCCGCTGGCATGCTGTTGAATAGCGGTTGGACTGTAGGGAATAAATTTATAACCCGGCGGGTTGGTCTTCCACCAGTTTAGCATATCTGCCGCGTTGACATGACTCGCATTATTTTTTGATAGTTCGTTATAACCGGCCAAGTTATAAGAATCGATCACAAAAAATGTCGAGATGTAATTGGGACTTGAGTAAGGACCTGTAGAACCGCAGTTTGAGGATACAGCCGGATTGAGACTATCTCTCATTCCTTTCAAAAACTGGGGTAAAGAATTAACCAGTTTATGTGATTGTGAAATGACAGTCCCGCAAGTCCCGGAAATGCCTCCGACTCCCTTTGGAACATGAAAAGCGGTCTGATCGTCACAACCGTCCGGATCCTCATCGTCAATACAGTAAACATCCGCCGTCGGGGGTACGGCGCCTCCGGTTGGCAGAGGGCCGGTGATTTGAGGTGGTTTTGTTACTTTAGGGGCTGATGACGGTTTTGGTACTGAAGTTGGAGCTTGGGTAAAATCAAAGGTTCCCTGCTTTTGTGTCGGTTCAAACCAGGTTTGGGCGCTGGCATTTAGGGTAGATAAGGTAACCCCCAGAACCACAGTCATCAATCCCACACCGGTTACTACAATTCCAAGAGCTAAATGATAAAGAAGCTCAATTGTCAATTTACGCTGGTACTTGTTTTTATCCATTCTTCTTTCAGATTAACAAATACAAATACAATGTCAAGATCTAATTGACAATTCTCAATTTTTGATTAATATAAAATCATATTATGAGTAGAAGTCACGATAATACCAAAGTTGCCCCGGTAGCTCTACTTATTTTGAGTGGAATATTTGCAATTGTTGTAATGACTGCATCCATGATGAATAAAAATTAGACTAAAGATCTTCGTTCTTTCGCTTATGATAGTCATGCAACTCCAACCAAAGCCAGAACTCCGACCCCGACTAGCGGCGTATATTCTCTGGAAGATTGTAACCGGTCTGGAGTTTGTTCTAAATCGACAAAATTAGATTCAACTACGTGTTCCGGAAAACAATTTTGCAGAACTTTGGTTACTACATTTTCAAATTGCATATACAAATATCGTAGTTGCAACGGTCACACATTACTATTTTGACGACCCAAGCGGTTGTAAGACAGACTCGAGGTGTATTGACGGTATAAGATGTAATAACGATTCGCAGTGTACAACAGGAATGTTGTGTATTTTGCCGGGTCAAACAAATAGTTATTGTTCATGGCCTTAACTCGGACTTTTAAAGAAATTTATCTTAAATTATTGAGTATTTTTTCTACTTCCCGAACATTTATTCTATGGTGGCAACCACGTTGAGAGAGGAAGGCTCGCGTCTAAGCTTCGTATGCAATGGATATTGTTTACCTTAATATGGGTGTAATTTAACTCTTTAACTTAATCACTAATCTATCTTTATATCTCCGGTGCTTTTGCATATTACATAATTTAACTTTTAAATACTACTGTATGACTTTTTAGGAATTCAGTGTCAAATGTTTCCAAAAAACCTAATCGGCCAAGAAGGGCAGGAACTTCATTATTATCGAAGAAAGCCAAAGGGATTTTTCTTTCCAGATTTCCGATTTTCGCCGTAATTTTATTTTTTAAAAAATAAATCACTTGATTTCCACCCACACCAAAAGTTATATCCTTGTAACATTCTCTTTCTAAAGAGATTCTTAATTTTTTAGAAATATGCTGAGGTACAATTGTATAGTCTGCACCAGTATCTACAACCATCCAAACATCAATGGATTTATTAACTGAGAGAGAGGTTAATGATACTTTAGCAACTGGTCGATAAATATGACCAAAAGGCGAAGGACCATTGTCTTCATAATTAAACTTTACATCCATAAAATAAGTGAACGAACTTTAGGTAGGTAAGCAATCTCGGGCGTAATATCCGGGTATTTTTTTTCCAATTTTTTTAAAATTTCAGCCGCTCCTTCTCCTGTTTTGGCCGTATATATTTTACCGGCAGCCAGGATTACGTGTTTACCTCTATAACGCGGATTTTTAAAAATATCTGGCATTGTTATAATTTTTTTCATAGTATCTATATTTTAACAAATATTAAATGTATATGTTCAAAATATTTTTTGAAAATAATTTTATAGATTCAAATTTAGCCAGTAATTCTTTCTAGATTCCAAAAAAACAGCGGAAACGATAGATTTATCACCGTTCTGCCGGTAATGTTTGTCAAATTACAATTGACAATACTCAATTTTAGATTAATATTAAATTAAATTATGAGTAGAAGTCACGATAATACCAAAGTTGCCCCGGTAGCTCTACTTATTTTGGGTGGAATATTTGCAATTGTTGTAATGACTGCATCCATGATGAATAAAAATTAGACTAAAGATCTTCGCTCCTTCGCTTTTAATAATCATGCAACTCCGACTCCAATTTGTACTCATGTTAAAGATCCATATAAAGATGTTCAAGTAGGCTATTGCTTTAGTCCTAAAGAGGGAGATACTGCAAATTTCAGAGTAAGAGATAATGTATACTATAAAGGTTATCCTTCGGGTTGTCCTGATTATATAGACTCTAGATCATCATCAAGCAATTATGTTTCTTTTTGCAATGACGGTAAAGCCTGCAAACCAAATAAAGATTGCCAACGTGAAACTGATCTTACCTGTTTTTCGGAAAACCGCTGTAGAGCAACCTTTTACTATTAATTTTCTTTTATTTGTCAATTTTAGAGTAAATAATAATGATTCTCTTCCTCTATAAGTTAGATATAAATTAAACGTTCACTTAAACAGCACTAGAAATTTTCATAGTGCCAAAAAACTTCATCTTGAGTAATTCTTTATCTTCCGTCAGAAAAATATCGCATTCTGCATAAGCTGAACTATGTAACTGAACATTGTCTTCAAAATCTTTTGTCGGTCCATTTAAAGCTTTACTCGTTATTTCAGTGTTAAAGTCAACAACAAAAAAGAGCTTTATAATCTCACTTAATCTTGAATCCGGAACTTTCTTCTTAGAAATGTAGATTAGAATATGAAGTGACAGCGGTGAGACGGTAAGCTCATGCTCACCTAACACGTCTTTAATATTTTTGCCTCTCTCCTCTACGTAGTTGATAAAAATATTAGTGTCGAGAAAGATTTTTGCCATATTTTTCCATTAAATGTATTCTGTAAATTTTTTCTCTTTGCTTATATGTGGTTTTAGGAAGGTTGAGATCTTTGACTAACCTTCTAAACTTTTTAACATCAAAGGGTTTAGGCACGTCTTCAACAGGTTTTATTATACCTACTATCTTTGACCTATGAATCAACTTAATATTTCCACCCTTTTTAAGGGTGTCTATTAATTGGGAAGTAGAGGTTCTTAAAGCGGTTGTACTTATATAGTTCATATATACACTATAATATACATTTAAATATACATTGTCAAGTTGAAGACTTTAGTTCTTCGTCTTTGACCTCTTCTTTAACTTCTTCTTTCATCTCCATGGTCTTAGCCTGTTCATCTGCTTTAGGTTCTTCGACATCCACCAATTCTTCTTCTTTCTGTTCTTTAACTTCCGCCTTGGCCGCTTCTTTTTCTTCCAAAACATTCTGTATCTCTTTGGCGGCTTCGAGCTTGGCTTTAAGATAAACTACCAGCTGGTCGCCCTTCAGATTATTAATCAGGAAAATCGGAAGAATATATCCAATCTCGTCCAGTCCCTGCTGTCTCATCTCCGGTGAGTCGGAAACCAGTTTGTTCAAAACATTGGTAATAAAGACACTGTCATTCTTAACCCACTCGTTTCTTGATTTAATATTGTCCGAGACCGGTACTTCTCCCCTTTCATACTGGTCTTTCCACATCTTCTTAACCTGTTCATACTCGTCCAAAGAAATCGACGGGGGGATCGAGATCGTTTGTTCAATCTGTTTTTCGGCTTTGGGGCCGGTCGGTATCTGTTCGGATATAATCTGTTCAACCTGCTCTTCTTTAATATTCTGTTCTTTGGCGATCTGTTTAACCAGTTGTTTGCTTTCTTTTACCGTCTCACTGTAGACCTCAATAATCTTCTTGACCTTTTCTTTTTCTATCCCTGTCTGGCTCGAGATTTTTTCAGTAAAGCCTGCCGGTTCTTGACTGATATTTTGCTGTGACAATGAATTTAAAACCGTGGAAACTTCATTTGCCTGTAGGTTAGTATTTTGAGCAATATTGGAAATGATCTGATTATTTTGCGATACTGCGCTAACCGAAGAAACGGCCTGAATTACCTTCGTCACTTTTTCTTTGGCTAATCCGGTTTGTTGAGAGACGGTATTGACAATATTTGTCTCCGGTTGACTGATGTTTTGGGCAAGGGAATTCAGGACCGTCCTGACTTCGGAGGTCTCTAATTTGGTAATTTGGGCAATATTATTGACGGACTGGCTGTTTTGAGCCAGATTGGTAATGGTTTGAATATTTTGCGTTACCGGGCTAACCGAAGAAACGGCCTGAATTACTTTCGTCACTTTTTCTTTGGCTAATCCGGTTTGTTGAGAGACGGTATTGACAATATTTGTCTCCGGTTGACTGATGTTTTGGGCAAGGGAATTCAGGACCGTCTTGACTTCGGAGGTCTCTAATTTGGTAATTTGGGCAATATTATTGACGGACTGGCTGTTTTGAGCCAGATTGGTAATGGTTTGAATATTTTGCGATACCGGGCTAACCGAAGAAACGGCCTGAATTACTTTCGTCACTTTTTCTTTGGCTAATCCGGTTTGTTGAGAGATAGTATTAACTATATTTGTCTCCGGTTTGTTGATCGTTTGAGCCAGTGTATTCAGGATTGTTTTTACTTCATTAGTCTGGAGATTGGTGTTCTGGGCGATATTCGTCACCATCTGGCTATTTTGTGAAACTGCGTTGAAATAAGCCTGACTGACCGATCTAACTTTGTCTTGTTTAATTCCCGTCTGCTGAGAGATGGAATTTGTAATATTTGTTTCGGGTTGACTTATATTCTGAGCCAGCGAATTTAAGACATTGCTGACCTGTGTTTTTTCGATACCTGTCTGTTGGGAAACTCTGTTTTCAATATGAGTTTTATCCAGACTGATATTTTGGGCTAACGAATTCAGAACATTGTTTACTATTTCTTTCTTGATGCCGGTTTGCTGCGAAACTACATTCGTAATATTTGCGGTTGACTGATTGCTATTTTGCGCAAGTGAAGACAAAACTGTTCTTACCTGATTTGTCTGAAGCTTGGTGCTTTGGGCGATATTGTTGACGATCTGACTGTTTTGCGAAACAGTGTTATAAAAGGAAGAGCTCGTCGACTGAACTTTTTCCCTGGGAATATCGACTTTTACCGAAACCAGGTGAGTTACCGGAACTTGCTGTGAGATGGATTTGATAAGTTCTTCCCTCTTTTGAATCTGCTCAATCCTGGATGTCGAGATTGATGAAAGAATTTGTTTGGCAGAACGATCTTCTCTGATGGCTCTTGAGAAAAGCTCTGAGCGGATATTCATGTATTTCTGACGCTCGGTCGGTGTCTCCGCTTTGGTCGGATTCTGCAGGAAATTTAGGTTTTTCTGCACATTATTCTGAACTTCCTTATTTGTCTCAAAGTGGGCAATATCGGTGAGATTAGTGACATTAAGATTGAGCGATCTTGCGATTTCTTCTGTCTTGGCATTCTTGATTTGTTCAACTGTTTCGAGTTTCATTTTGACCGGCACTTCAATCTCTTTGGGTATTTTGAGGGCCGCGCCAAAAGTAGTCGTAGGCGAGGTCGGAGTGGGGCCTGAGGGCTGGAAAGGAGGACCTCCGCGCATCTGGTCGTACATTGACAAGAGGATATTTTTCATCGACATTATTCCTTCGCAACAGTAATCCCTGAAAATTCTCAGCAACCACCAAGGGAAAAATATCACTGCCCAAAGCATAATCAAAGAAATTATATACTCGGCATAAGTATCGACATAATTTCCGTTACTGCAGACGGCTAATTTTTGCGCCGGACCGCCGTAGAGAATATTAATTGCAGTCGGATAGATATATCCCGTCGGGTTACATTTTGTTGGATTAACCTCTACCCTGGAAAAATCAAAAATGAAAGGAATCCCCGACCTCCAGACTGTTGTCAATCCACCCAAAAAGAGAGCAAACAACGGGCCGTAAAAAATCCACTGGAAAAATACCCCGATCCAGATCCAACCTACATTGCGAATAAAAACAAAAGGCAAAAGAAGTGCAAGAAAGGGTGAGACAAAAAGCATAAACCATAAGAGCACTTTTCGCAAAATCAGCATGACGCCCATCACGTAATAAGTAATATTGGTAATTCTCAACATCATAAGTTCGGTCTGGGCTGCTTCCTGAACGCGAATATTAAGATCGCGGCACCCGACAAACCTAAGATAGTTCTCTTCTCCGCTTACCACGCCAAAGTTTATATTAAGTAGATCTTTTCCACCCAGTCTCTCGATGAAAAACTTCATCATTACGTCAGACAGCTGGATAAGGACTATGACTAACGATGAGGAAATCGTGACGTAGAGCAAAAGCAGCATTAAGCGGGTAATCTGCGGCCAAATTTTTATGGTACTGGAGAAGTTGGTTCTTTGACCGATAATAATCCCAAACCCCATGATTGCAGCAACCAAAAGCAGAGAAAAAAAAGTAACATTTCTGGCCAAACTCCAAACCTTAATAAGAGCCGAGTCATTGTCGATTGTGCCCGATCTAAAAACCCAGAATAAAAACTGTCGGGATCGCTCGTCAGACTTACCTTGAGCCGTAATTTCGGGGTCTTCCACCCAGAGATGATTTTTGGTCGGATTCTGCTGAAAAGTTTGCAGGTCGCTGACACAGGAACCTCCGCCGTCCGGACGGCTGGAATTACTGTAAATATTTGTATTTAGAGCGGCAGGACATCCACAGATAATAGGCGGAGTCGGACTCTGGGCTAGCGATTGACCGGTTAATTTAAGAAATACGACAACTATAAAAATACAGGCGACTAAACGCTTCATTCTTTCATAGTAAAGAAGTAACTATTTAAATGCAATAAGTAGATGGAATAAAGCGATTATTAATAAATTGTCAATATTATATAGATTGTCTCATTGCTCTACTCCACTCCGGAGGTGGAAGTGTTTATTTTAATTAAGAGGAAAATATCGTGTATCCTGACTGGTAAGAACTAAGCCGTCGTCAAAGATCAAACCAACTCCTTTTGCATAGCGTTTGGTGCTATCGGGAGTTTCTTTGACTAATAAAATATTTTCAAAAACTCCGGCAGGGGTAGAAAATGATTTTTCTATGGAAAAGTGTTCTGCCCGGTCCTCTGCTATGCCTGGGGCGACTTCCTGTTGGTAGGACTGACCAACCGTCGGATTTGCCGGCATGATTATCCCCGGTTTATTCGAACCCTCCCCCGCTCTCCAGGCGCCGCCATGCGAATTTACAACGCCATTTTCATAGATGTCAACGTCTTCGCCAAAATAGCAGACGGTGCCGTCTTTGGCTTGGGCAAAATAGTTTAGCGAAATCTCAAGCAAGGTGTCATCTTCCCACTCTCTTTCCTCAATTACCCGTGTCTCGACACCGGCCACTGTCTCTATCTTATTTAGAGACGTTATCTGAACTTTTGCAGTCTGGTCTTCGAGGATAACTATTTTTCCTTCCGGATAAGGGAAAAAAGGGTTATCGATTGCTGTTGAAAACGGACCGTTTGCCGGATCGCAGATTGAGATATCGAGTTCGGTTATCTGTATCTGATTAGCAGTTTTATTTAAGTTAAGCTCAACCGGTTTTTTCATTAAAAAAAACTTAAAAACCATTAAACCTAAAACAACTGCTAAAACTAGTAGTACTTTTTGTTTAAATATTTTTTGTTTTGTTTTTGCCATAATTTTAAAGCTATCAGATTGAATTAAATTGTCAAGAATTAAATATATTTATTCGCAAGATGGACGACTTCTTTGCGGAAAAATTCTTTCACATCTTCCCAGTCGACCTTCTCTAACATCTCCGGCATATCAGAATTATTCGCATCCTCGAAAAACTGGAGAGCTTTAAACAAGGTTAATCTGTTTGACTCCAAAATGTGATATTTTTGATCATAAAATTCAAGCATCTTCTCCAAGCTAAATTTTTTATTAGCAAGAAAATGCAAGTCAATATAGTCTTTTTTTGTTCCTCTATCTGTAATTGCAACTAATTTCATTGCCGCAATTTCTTTAGGACTGGCTAAATTGACTCCTACATATTTAGTTGTACGATCAATTAATTTATAGGGATAATAAAACAGACTGAATTTAACATTATTGAATTTGCCAACCATTGTTTTTGGAGTTTCGTTATCTTTTGTATACTTGCCAATTTTTTTTAATTCCGCTTTGATCTCTAAAGTTGAAAACTCCTGATCGGAAAAAAAATCAAAATCCTCGGATCGACGATGACCTAGTTGAAGAGCCAGAGAAGAACCGCCTGCCAAGTATGCATTTTTTAAAAAAGGCTGTTTACCTAGTAAGGCCAAAGTGTCATGCGCGTGCTGTAGTAAGGTTCGCGGAAACATTTAATTTGATTTAAGGGAACTTGATAAATAAGACCCCAAAAAGAGGCGCTTTTTAAGGAAAAATCGCGATAGTTTTGTAACGTCTTTCTAATAAGATTAGGTTCAAAATTCTCTTTTACCCATCTTGCCGCTTCGACATTCCCTTTATCCAAAAGGCGGCTTATTACAAAATACGGCTTTTTCTCGGGATCGAGTTTTTTTACATCCACGTCCCAGAAATATTTATGGAGTGATTTGGGGATCTTCATATTCTCATATAATAACAAAAAATCTAAAATGTAACAAATTTCCCAGAATGACAACAGGACAAAATGACGCGCACGCGGAGTTTTGTCAATATTGGTTTATTCAGGTCCGTATTATAGTCCAATTTTAATTCCTGCTTGAGAAGAAGAAGTAAAGGATTTTATGCGTTCTTAAAGGAATTTAGAGGATTTTTTCAACTTCTTTTCAAAATCATCCGGGTGGAACCAGAGCTGAAAATCGGTAACGATTTCAGAGGTTTGATGCTGTGTAATTAACTTAAGCTGAAGATTTTTGAGAATTGATTCGACCATATTGAAAATCCAAATAACAAAATCCAAATTACAAATCAAGTTCAAAATCAAAATGACGGAATTAATTTGAACTTTGCGTTTTCGATTTGATTCGATATTTGAGCTTTGAAATTTAATCTTAGAGTTCGGGAATATATCAAACACCCACTTATTAGGATCAATAAACCTCAAATAAATATCGTCTTTTTGTATAAGCGGTTTCATCTGGAGGACTTCGTGGGCGACGTACTCGGTTTGCTTGAATTTGGGGATTTTCAGGTTTTTTTCATCGAAAAAGAGATTGAGACAGACTTTGTTTTTGTATTGTACTCCAGAATCTGTCAGAGGATTCCCTCCCGCCACATGTTCGTCCTTACCAGTATTATCTTCTCTTCTTCTTCTTAATCCTAAGAGTTGTGCAAGAATTAAGATTATGAATCTTCCAGTCCAGAGGCGATTTTTGGCTGTAATTATAAAAAGGTCTATATCATGGTCTTCATCCGCGTTAAGCATCGCGACCGAGCCTGAGAGACCTACTAATTTGACAGGTGGGACTAATGAGAGCAATTTGACGTATAGGTTGAACTTCCAGGAGGAAAGTTTATTGATAGAGATTTGTTGCCTTTTTAAATAATTGTTGATTGTTGATTGTTGATTGTTATTTTTGATATACTCCCCTAGAGTATATCTATATGCCCTATCTGAATTTGAAATTTGAAATTTGA
>C687J35174_10000648_pt1 | contig 52068 bp, 46 predicted proteins | sample RifCSPhighO2_01_FD_35174 | JGI IMG/M metagenome (IMG submission 35174) | reverse complement strand
GGGAAAGAACAGTTTTAAAGTCAAGACAAGCTTTGAATTTGCAAACGATTTTATTTTTCTTATTGCCTCGAAGATTCCTGGACAATTTGATGTTTCCGGCAAGATTGTAGCTTCTTATGACTTTTTATCCAGTCTTTCTTTCGAGTCTGCGTCTTATGCCAAACGAGGTTCATTCTATACTGCAGAAATATCAAGGAGTTTATCTTCCTTCGAACTTCTTTCCCTTTATGATAAATTTAAACTGCACTTTCTTTTCCTTCAGATTAAAGGGGAGGGTGTCCAGTTTCGCTCTAAGGCTTCGCTTCCAAAACCGGGCGGGTCATTGAAAGCTGGTTTTTGCTCTGCAACTTTACCCTCTTCTTTACTTTCGTTTTTTGCTTTTGATTTTTCCTTCTCAAAAAAAGCAGAGATTTCACATACTTATGTTATTACTGAGCTTGTTGTTCTTACTTCCCTAGATTCTGTTCATGCTCGCGAGGCAGCACAACGCAAAGGGAAGATTTTACGGAACGTTGTTGCAGACGGCACGACCAACACCAAAGAAACAGAATTACTTGTTTAGTATTATTTCTTCGTCCTGTACATATTCCAAGTCATTTTTCAGAGCGATGTAGGCTTTTTGCAATTCCCTTCCAAGGTATGCTGCGTGATCTTTTCTAATGTTCACTTTCTCCTTATTTAGAATTGTCTGGTAGATGTCAATTGGTTTTTCCCCATAGGTAATAAGTTCAATTTTATTTTTTTCATTACAGGATGCTACTTCAATCTTTTTTTCTTCTCTGTTTATCCTTATGAGAAAGTATCCTGCCGGGTCTATAACAAACTCTTTTGTATCATCATAGTTTGCTTTAACCCTTCTTGCTTCTTCTCCCTTTACTTTTGTTGTTACTATTTCTTCTTCAGTTTCTTCATCTATGATTCCGATTGCATTGACTGGACAGGCTTTTGCCGCTTCAATAAACTTTTCTGCTTCTTCTGTGTAATAGTTTCCTTCAAGTACTTGGATGTTTTTTTCTTTTACTGCGTCTTTGAGGTTTACTTTTTCTTCTGCTTCTATAAAATGTTTTGGGTCTATGGCATGGCAGGCCTTGTTTCCAATACACAGATCTTTATCGTATATGATCCTTAGCTTCATTTTCTACCAAATTTTTTATTTTGCTGCAAGTTTGATATCTGACCCCTTTACAGTTTTCCTTCCTGTGTGCTGGGCAATTTTTACTGCCTTTTCCCCTATTTTTTCTGCAATATCCTCAAGGACATCTCTTAGCGCTTCCTTTGCGTCGTTACTAACCCTTGCCGCATTGGCACGCTTTTTTAAAAGAGACTCCATGGCTGCCAAAGGCAATATACTTTTTGCCATTTTTCTTCCTCCTTCCTGTTTTTTAGAGCAAAATCTCCCTTTATTTCCTATTTTTTGCCTTTTTATAGATTTTTGTTACCCTTGCTCTCTTTTTTTGTTTATTCAACGTTTTTTATATATAATATTATTACCCTTGGTTTGGTTTTATTGCTGTTTTTTGCCTTCTTTACGGCTATATCCCTTATAATTCGCCTTATTTGCTTTGTTTATAGCGTGTTGGATACGAAAATCTTTATAAATCATGGGGGGGTATAGAGAAGGATTCGTGTAAAGGTTCTTTATGCGAATAATTATGAAAACATGCTTTTCCTGTAACAGGAAAAAACATGGAGGTGTTTGATACATGCAAGAAAGTTTCGTTTTACGCGTAAAAAGAGGTATTAAGAAAGTTGCTGCTCTTTCTGCAGGTGCTGCCATGCTAGGTGCTACATTGACTGGGGCTTATGCTCAGGCAAGCAGCCTTGATTTAGCAAACTATCCTGCGCCATTTGTTGTTGGCGGTAAATATGATTCTAGCAACGTCCTTGTTGTTGGGTCCAATGCCGCAGCATCAGATACTCTTGGTCTGACAGATATTGCAACGAATTTGCAATTTGAGTCTAAAGAGTGTAGGCCTTCTTCTGGTGGTACAGTGAGTGTAGCTGGCGGGTCAAGTGAAGATGTTCCTATTGGAAAGAACATTGCTTCTACCAATGAACATGACTCTGAACTTGATGACGGAGACATCAGCACCCTCATTGATACTACTATCAACTTTGTTAGCAGCGATTATGATGTTAGTGAAGTGGTTGAGCTTGGCTTGTCAAAAAACGTATCTGTTCACAGTAGCCTTACTGGCTCTGATGACGACTATGAGGATAGGGTTGTTATGGAAGCAGACATTGACTCTATCAAATATTATTATAAATTTGACGAGACTATCCAGCTTAACTCATCGTCTAGTACTAACACACTTGATATTGACTTTTTAGGAAAGCCAATCAAAATCAAGGCTATAGACTCTGCTACGAAATTCACTGCCCTTGTTGGAGATGAGTTTTTCCTTGGGATTGATGAGTCTGTAACAGTCAGTGGTAAACAAGTGACTTTGAAAGATGTTGGTTCTGGAGGAGCAATAGTTGTAGATGTTGATGGTGTTTCTGAGACCATTTCAAATGGTGTTACGAAGACTATAAATGGTATTGAAATCAATAATGACCAACAGTTTTATACAGATACCAAGTCGGAGCGTTCTGCCACCCTTTTCGTCGGAACAGATGCTTCTGAGGCGTATTCTGATGGTGACGCTTATATTGGAGAAGATGATAGTGATCCAAAATGGGTTTGGGACATAGGTAATTTACATACAAAATTGTCCACAACTGTCCATAACACAGCAACTGCAGAGATTAATGCTACAGGTCCATTTATTGGTGTTGAGAATGACTGGAGATACAGGGATGGCGCAGATGCAGACGCTATTGAAGTCGGACAGTGCCTAGACCTTCCAAACAATTATGTCAGTATCTGTCTTGATAGTCTGAGTGTTTCTGATGATGCCTATATGAGGTTGACTATTTCTTACGAGGAAAATGTTGACTTGGCGTCTGATGCTAGGGTAGTTGGTTTTCCAACCTCAGTCAATGCAATCAAGATTGAGTCAAGTGTTAAAGATGGACTTAAGATAAAGGATGGCAAACTTCTTGGTAGTGCAGCCGATAACATTACAAGAGATATCAAAACTGACAAGGTATACTTGGCTCTTCGTGGTACTGGAGAGTTTATCCAATATCAAGCATTGGTGTTTTATAGGGATGTTGAGCAAGTTTACGCGAATAGTGCGTCAAAGTTGCAATATGCAGGGAACATTAGTTTTGATCCAGCCAGTGCTTATAACACTACAAGTTGGATGGAGATAAATTACAAAGACACTAAAGACACAAACATTGTGTTTGATGTGGGTACAGCAATAGCCAAAGGAATGAATCTTACCCTTAACATTGTTGGAGACACAGATAGTGAACTACCAAACACCCAGGATGATTTAATCATCCAGTTTAAGAACAGCAGTACAACCATTACTGCCTTAGGTGACACAAAATCTAGTGAAGAGGCTGGAGAACTTCAGTGGCTTGGTGGTGCGAAACTATCCATTAATAATTTGGGAACTAAAGATGAAGACCATCGAACTATGTATGGTATCATTGTAAGGGACCCAAAGAGTAACGGCGCAAGTGATGAGGTTGTCTTAGACATTCCAGCAGACCAAGTGCAGGCAAACGTTGTTGTCAAGGGAAGTAGCGCTACGGTTAGTGGCAGTAGTAATGAGGTTTGTACTGTTGCAAGCATAACCCCACGAACACTTCTTGACACAGAAGTTACCAACCCGCAGTCTTTCAACTTAATCTTGGTTGGTGGGCCATGTGCTAATCCACTAGTTGAGACCGTGTTTGGTGTAAGCTGTTCTGGCTGGGAGTTGTCTGAAGGTGAAGCACTTGTGCGACTTGCAAACAATGGCAACAAGGTTGCTATGGTTGTTGCAGGCACCACTGCTCTTGACACCAGACGTGCTGCTAAGGCTGTCTCTCAAAGTGACAGATACACCTTTAGTGGTGCAGAAGCAATTGTCAAGGGAACAACCCTTAACGACATAAGCGTTGAGTAAATAAGGCTTTTTAGCCTTCTTTTTTCTTATTTTTTATTGATTTTTTTCCGTTACTTATATAAACCTCTTTTTTTGCAGACTTTCTTATGAGGGATTATCTTTCTGAACGTCGCAATAAGGTTCTATCCTTCTTCAAAGGGAAGCTTTTTTCCTTTGTTCTTGTTGGGATCATAGGTCTTCTAGGCTACATTATTCGAATTCGCAATCTTTCTTTGATGATTGATGTCACTACAGGTAAATATGTCCCTATTGACCCTGATGCTACGGGTATATTGCGATATGTTTTAGAAATTGCAAAAACCGGCTCTTTGCCTGCAGTAGATGCTTTGCGCTATCACCCTTTTGGTTTTTCTAATCTTGGAGAATTTAGTGTTTTATCTTACTTTATTTTCTATCTTCATAAATTCCTGTCTTTTTTTTCATCTTCCCTTACACTTGAGAAAGTAGATGTCCTTTATCCTCCAATTACCTTTTTTGCGAGCCTATTTATCTTTTTTCTTCTTGTTCGTAGGCTCTTTGATAAGCGTGTTGCTCTTCTGGCTTCGGCCTTTCTAGCCTTTGTTCCAAGTTACCTTTTTAGAACCCTTGCAGGAGTATCAGATAAAGAAGCTCTTGCCATGCTTTTCATGTTTATTTCCTATTATTTTTTTATCCTTTACTTTCAGTCTCATTCTTTTTCACGTAGCGTTGTTTTTGGTATTTTTTCTGGAATCTTTACAGGTCTTACGGGTCTTGTGTGGGGAGGTGTTAACTCCATTTTTGTCATATTTGGTGCTTTTGCATTTTTTGAAATTCTTCTTGAGAAGTTTGGCGAGAAGGAATTTGCCGGATATACTGCTTGGCTTGTAACCACTCTTTTGGTTCTCAATCTTTTTTCTGGAGGCCGTTTTCCTATTCAGAATTTCTTTACTTCNTTTACTTCACTTGTGATGCTCTTCTCTTTTTTGGTTGGGCTTATTTATTATATTCTTTACGTTCGCAAGGTTTTAAAGCTTCCAGAACGAATTATGTTTCGTTATCCCCCCACTTTTTTTTCAGCCTTTCTTAGCCTTGTTGTCGGTTTTTTCTTTTCTTTAGTTATATTTGGCACGTCTTTCTTTTCAAATAAACTCTTTGATCTTTTTATTGACCTTACAAGCCCCTTTGCCAGAACAAGGTGGGCACTTACAGTTGCTGAGTCTCGCCAACCTTACTTTGTAGATATCATTTCACAGGTGAACTGGGTTTTGATTCTTCTTTTTCTTTTTGGTGCTCTTTTACTTTTTTATTTTATTGTTCAGCCTGTTGGAAAACGGGCTTCTCTTTGGCTTTCTGGTTATTTTGTCTTTTTTCTATTCGCTTTTGTATTTAACCGCTACCGTGCTGGCACAATCCTTGATGGAGCGAGTCCATTCTCTATCTTCCTTTACCTTGGCTCTATATTGTCTTTTATCTTGGTCGTTGTTGTCGGCATTTTTTATCTTTATTCAAAAGATAGAACCCACTATCGGACCATTCAGAAAACAAATAGAAACTATATATTCGCTCTTATTTTTGCTTTCTTTATGATTATAGCTGCCCGCTCTGCTATCCGTCTTATATTTGTTTTTACTCCTGTTGTTACTATTCTTGCTTCTTTCTTTATTATTTCTTCTTATGATTTTTCTAATCGTTTACGGGATTATAAATTTATTTTTAGCTCCATTTTCTTTTCTACTTGGCTATTTCTTGGTTTTTTCCGCCTTACTCATTCTTCAGGAGGTACATTTTATGCTCTTTTAGGTAGCCTTGTTTTGGGCTCTCTTTTTTCATACTTTGTTCTTAATTATGTTCATGCTGATGTCAAGAAGGTTTATTTCGCTCTTGGTTTTATTGTGCTTATCGTTCTCCTACTTTTTTGGCCTTTTGGCAGTTCTATTCGCTCAATTAGCCCTCTTTCGAATGTTCCATTTATTAGCCAGAATGGTATCCTTGTTGAGTTCTACGCTATCTCTCGTGCGCAAGCGGGTGGTGCTGGTCCAACTTACTCTCAGCAATGGCAACGTGCTGGAGAATGGATCCGCGAAAATACCCCTCCAGATGCTGTTTTTGCCCACTGGTGGGATTATGGTTATCTTGTCCAGTTTGGCGGCCAGAGGGCTACTTTAAGTGATGGTGGAAATTCAAGAGGAGCTATTAATTATTTTATGGGAAGGCATTTTCTTACTGCGAAGAGCGAGACCGAAGCTCTTCAACTTTTCAGGGCCAATAATGTTACGCATGCACTTATCATTAAAGATGAGATTAACAAATATGGAGCCTTTTCTTCCATTGGCTCAGATGTGAATTACGACCGATACGCATTTATCAATACTTTTACACAAAATCCGCAACCCCAAGAAACCCGGGATGGTTTTGCTTATATTTATCAGGGTTCCACACCTCTAGATGATCCTTTAGTTTATAATGGGGTTGTATATCCTGCTGGCTCTGCTGGAATTGCTGGATTTTTTCTTCCACTGCGAATTGAGAACAACACCGTTGTCGGGATTGACCAGCCTCAGGCTATTATAAGTTACCAGTCCCGTACAGCGACAGTTCCTCTTGGCTGTGTTTACTTTGAGGGTAACTTACAGCACTTTCAAGATGCTCCTTTAAACGGCTGTCTGCGCCTTATACCAACTATACTAGAATCTAATCAGGTTAATCCCATTGGTGCCGCGCTCTATCTTCCTCCGAGGGTTGCCGATACTCTTTTCTCCCGCCTATTCCTGTTTGATGAAGAGCTTGAGCATTTTAAGAAGGTTTATGATGACAGCGATCGCAATCCACTTGCTATTTTTGTTCGAAATGGGGGAGGGAGCTTTCTTATTGGTTCTTTGAAGATTTGGGAGCTTTCTTATCCAGACGATCTTTTTGTTCCTCCTGAATTTTATGGTACCGCACTTCCTGACCCTCGCGTTGATATTCCACTTAGGTGAGTGTGATAGGTTATGAGAGCTAAAAATAATATTCTTGAGGGGGTATGGATATTATTTCCTATTCTTATTTTTGCTAGTTACCTTCTTTACCGTCTTTATGACCAGTCTGCTGTCCTTTTCTTTTTTCCACTTGACTACAGCAACGACCTTTCAAGCGTCATGGCTCAACTTTATTTTCTTGCAGAATACGGCTTTCATGCAATTATTCCTCACTGGTATAATGGCAGTTTCCAGCTTTTTCAGTTCTATTATCCTGGTTGGTTCTATTTTGCCCTTCCACTTTATTGGTTAACTTCTAATGTCCAATACGCTTGGTATATGGCTTTAATCTTAGTTTATCTTCTTGCTTTTTTGTCTCTAATCATTTTCAGAAAAACTTTTGGTCTTTCCAGAACAGAAGCTAGTTTGTTTTTCCTTGTTTTTTTTGCAAACCCTCTCTCAATTGGAAACTTTATTCGTTTGGGTAGAACTGTTGAATTTTTCTCTTGGTTCCTGTTCCTATCTCTTTCTTTATTACTGTTTTATTATAGGGGTCGCTCATTTGACCGTTACATTTTACTTTTTATTCCTTTATTTACTCTGCTTTTGCTGTCACATCCAACCGTGCTTATCCTCTTTGGGTTTGTTTTGCTTTCTTTTTTACTTACAAAACCAATGCGTGAGAAAATAGTGCTTATTCTTCTTGGATTTGTCTCTTTTATTTTTAGTTCTTTCTGGTTTGTGCCTTATCTTTTGAATATCTCAAAGGGCAGCATTCTTAGTACTTATCATCTGAATACAGACAGCCTATTCTTCTTTTCAGGTGGTTGGCTCTTTTTGAATCTTGTCTGGGCTGTTTTTGCTTTAAGTTTCCTTTTACTATTTTATTCTTACTGGAAGCAAAAAAGATTCTCTTATCATGAACTTTTATTTTTCTCTCCTGTTCTTTTTATTGCTTTTCTTTTCTTGTCAAGGCTTGTATTTTTTATTCCCGGTCTGCAGCAAATTTTTCCTGATACCTATACCCTTTTTTTCCTCTTCTTTTCGCTTTACCTTCTTTTTAACATCAAAGTCGATTTTTACCCCTTGTTTTTTCGCCGTTTTTTTCCTATCTTTTTTACGCTTCTTGCTGTTTTTTCTGTTGTATTTTCCTTTTATTATACCCCTTTATTCTCGAAACATACACAATTAGAGCATGATACACTCTTACTTCTTGAAGAAGTTGACGGGCGTTTTGTCATGTTCACTACGGTTAGTAAACCAACTTCTTACTCTAAGGCTTACTATTCTTATGCTCCGATTTACCTTAATTTAAGTACCCCTGGTGGTTGGTCTCCTCAATCTGTTCCTCTTTCTTACAGGGAAGACCTTGACTCTTTGAGCACTTATTTTCGGTCTGGGAATTATAAGAGTTTTTACACACTTTTAGAGCACTTTGAGACCCATTATTTTATTGCTTATGATGATAAGTGCGAGGATGCTTCACTTTTTGTTTTCTTTGAACTTGTTGGACGTAGAGGGCAAGCCTGCTTGTTTTATGCTTCTTTTTAGGTAATCTTATAAAAGGACATTTTTGTGCTATTTCTGCTATGAAGACCGTCATTTTCATTCCAACATATAATGAACGAGAGAATATCGGTCTTCTTATTGAGGAGATTCTTTCTTCTACTCCTTGGGAACATGAAGATATCCATATCCTTGTAGTTGATGACGATTCTCCAGATGGCACTTGGGAGGTTGTTGAGAAAATTTCAAATGAGAATTCTCATGTTCATATTCTTCGCCGTATAAATGAACGAGGGCGAGGTTCTGCAGGGGTAGCTGGGATTCATTGGGCAATGAATCAGGGAGCTGAATATCTTATTGAAATGGATGCTGATTTTTCCCATCAGGTGAAATACATTCCTGACTTTTTACATATTATCCCTTCTTATGATGTTCTTTTGGGCTCGCGCTTTGTTGCAGGAGGAGCGGATTTACGAGACGGTGTTTTTAGACATCTTTTCACCAGACTAGCCAATATCTATATTCGTGTTTTGCTTCATATACCGATTCATGACTGTACTTCTGGTTACCGTTGTTTTCGACTTTCTGTCTTTCGCTCTATTGACCTAGATGGTTTGGCCTCTCTTGATCAGACTTATGTCAGTGAAGGGTATATTCTTTTGTATCTTCTTTTCAAAAAAGGTGCATCTATGGGTGAGATTCCAATTGTTTTTGAAGATCGCCGAAAGGGTAATTCTTCTTTGAATTACAAAGTTATTTTAAGGGGTTTTTTTACTATCTTACTTTTCCGCCTTTTTAAGTCGAGGAAATTTATATGACCATAAACTCGTCTAAACGTCAGTGCGCTATCTGCAGTTCTAATGACTTTTCAGTATTTTTTAAGCAAATGTATCTTATTGACAAATTATTTTTTGATCTTGTTCGCTGCAATGAGTGCGGTATTGTATTTGTTGATCCTCTTCCATCAAAACGTCAACGGGAACAAATGTACTCCCGTGATTACTTTGAAGGAAATAAAGTGAGTGGTATGCGTGAGCGAGGTTATCTTGAGGACCGTGAGCGTTATGAGAGGGAATACAGTAAAATTTTCAGTACCCTATCTAGGTTTAAAAGGCCTATTGGAAAGCTTCTTGATATTGGGTGTGCTGGTGGATATTTTTTAGATATGGCAAGAGAAAGGGGCTGGTCGCCTGAGGGTATTGATATTTCAGAATGGGCCTCTTCGTATGCGCGTGGGCATTTGGGACTTCCCGTTTATACAGGTGAGATTTTTGATGCAGACTTGCCGCTTCATTCTTTTGATGTTATTCATGCTGGCAATGTTCTTGAACATGTTGAAGGCCCTTCTGCTTTTGTGAAGAGGGTTTATGATCTACTGAAGGATGATGGGATATTTGTTGTAGGGGTTCCTATTTACGTTAACTCATTTCTATTTTATACTGCCCGCTCTATTACAAAATTCTTGTCTTTTTTTCAATCTAAAAATAAGGGGGCTGCCCTTACAGTCTTGAAATTAAATAAACTGAAGTTAGACATGCCTTACCACCTTTATGAGTTTTCTCCACACCTACTTAAACGTCTTCTTGAGCAGGCAGGATTTACTGTCCTTCATACCCACTCTTACATTGAATATCCAGAAACCATATTCAATCAAATGGGTGTCTTTTATCGTATTTTGCAGTTTGGTTTCATCACTCTTGATTTTTTATCCCGCGTTTTTAACTTTAAGGCTATACACCTCAAGGCTTATTGTACTAAGAAGACAATTACTCATAATTTCTGACAACCATTTCTTTTATTTTCGGCTCTATCATCCCTTTAAAAAACATATTTTTTGTTCTAAATTTTGCGATAGGTTGATATAATTTTATCCCGAGTTTTATAAATGGGGAGTTTATAAATTCCTCATCGTAACCTGTCATAAACAGCGAGCTGAAGAACAACGATTTTACCAACCTTTGTTGTTCTTTTGGTAACCACACTGGCTCTGTCTTTTCAAAAGAATATTGGCTCCACTCATCAAGTGTTTCGGGTTCTTTGAAACCCATCTTTATTGTCTCATCATACAACTCTGTTCCAGGGTATGGCGTGTAAATGTTAATTGCGGAGGATTTTGCTTTTTTATTGTCATGGTATAATTTGAATATCAAGTTTACAGTTTTCCTTATATCCTCTACAGTTTCGTGCGGAAAGGCACACATAAAATTGTAAAGTGGTGATGTCTTGAAGTCTGCTAATTTCCTGTTTACCCTTATGACCTGCTCTACTGTGATATCCTTTTTGATCATTTTGAGAATTCTTGGCGAACCAGACTCTACACCTATTTTTAGTTGTATGCAATTGCTATCATCTATCAACCTTAGAAAATCTCTATCCATCCTGTCAAGAGTATCAATCCTGAGGCTGTTTACCAACCATTGCATATCTGGTAGTTCTGTCTTTATTAGCCCTACAGTTTCTTTTGCTCTATTGATGTCTGTAAAGAAGTTTTCATCTTGGAAGTGAACAGCTTTCACACCATACTTTTCTTTTACATGTTGCATGAGCTCTATTACTTTTTCTGGCCTGAGTGCCCCCCATCTTCTAAAGTAGCTTGTTGTATTTCGACAAAATGTACATCTAAATGGACAACCGCGTGAGCTTTCAAGAATAATTGACTTCATCCCAAAGTTTTTTGGAAGATATTTTTCCATGTCAAGAAGTTCAAACGGCATTATTGGGAGTTCGTTCATATCTGCATATGGCCTTTGAGGGGTTGACTTGATGAATCCGTTATCTTTATAGTATATTCCTTGAACTGTATCTATTGATTTTCCTTTTTCAAGTGATTTTGCAAGTTCTTTTATTGTTACCTCTCCCTCTCCTTTTACAACATAATCGACTCTTGCATCTTTTATTGTTTGCTCTGGCATAAGGGTAGGGTGTATTCCTCCCCACACTATGGGCATCTTCTTTTCTTCTTGCCTTACAAATTCTGCTATCTCAATAGCGTGCCTCAGTTGTTCGCCTGTCATTGCCCCCATGCCGACAAGCAAGGGATTTTGATTAAGTTCCTGCCTGATATGTTTTTTCCATTCTTGGTCAAGTTGCTGATCAATTATTTTTACTTCATATTCTTGGTTTACAAGTGTGGCGGCTCCTAGAATTCCAAGAGGCACATCAAGATGGCTTTTTATTGTGTCATACCATCCAACGCTTGGTTTTACAAGAACTATATCCGCCATATCCTCTCCACCCCTCTCCTGTATTTGAAGTTCCGTCCTTTTTTAAAGTTTTTGTCTTATTATGTTTTACAAACGTTTATATATGTTGCTTTAGGGTACTCTTGCCATGGCAGCGATTGTGCCTATATTGAGCGCATTTCTCGGTTTTTTAGTTACTTTTTTGTCTCTTCCTAGGTTTATCCGCTATCTTTGCCGTATTGGCCTTGTTGTTAAGGACCAGAACAAGCTGGGCACTCCACTCGTTCCTCTTTCCGGGGGGGTTGTTGTTATTGTCGGATTTATTGTTGCTGTCATGTTTTTTATTTTCAACAGCACCTTTCTTCCACACATTACAGGATTCTCCTTTAGTGGGCGTGACCTTACGCTCCTTTTTGCAGCTATTACATCAATTCTTCTTGTTAGCCTCATTGGGTTTATTGATGACCTTTTGATTCGTGGAGATAAGAGTGCCTCTTACGGTCTTAGCCAATTACAAAAACCCCTTCTTACCTTATTTGCCGCAATTCCACTTATGGTTGTGAATGCAGGATTTACTACCATTAACCTGCCTTTCATAGGCGATCTTCGTTTTGGTCCATTTTATCCTCTGGTCCTAGTTCCTGTCATCGTTGTTGTTGCCGCTAATATGGTAAATATGCTTGCTGGTTTTAACGGTCTTGAGGCTGGTCTTGGACTTGTATCTATAGGCATGCTTGGTCTTTATGCTTTTGCCAATGACCGTTTTCTTGCTGCCCTTATCGCTTTAAGTGTTTTTGCACCTCTTGCTGCCTTTTTTTATTTTAACAAATATCCTGCAAAGATTTTACCGGGAGATTCATTAACATACCTCCTTGGTGCTACTCTTGCTACTCTTGCTATTTTGGGCAATATAGAGCGGGCAGTTTTCATTGTTTCAATACCCTTCTTTTTTGAAGCACTACTGAAGGCGCGCAGTAAGTTTAAGGCTGCTAGCTATGGTTTCTTTAAGGATGGAAGGATCCATACCCATTCAGATAAAGTTTGTTCAATACCTCATTTTTTTACCAGGACTGGAAGATTTACTGAAAGGCAAATCACTTATTCCATTATTTTTATTGAAATTGTTTTCTCCAGTCTTATTTGGGTGATATGATGTTTTTGAGACGAGTTTACAATTATTTTATTGGTGATGTTTCTTTTCTTAAGGATAATCTTCTTCTCTTCTCGTCCATAACTGCCTTAAACTTTCTTAGTTATCTTTATCACTTTGTTATAGGACGATCACTTGGTCCTGCTGATTATGGGGTTTTTGGCACTTTGTTTTCTTTGATATACTTTCTTATAGTTCCATTCAATACCATCCAGACTACATTCTCCCATTTTGTATCTGGCCTTCGTTCAGAAGGTAAATTCGGAGAGATATCTTATTTACTTAAAAGGGGATTTTTACGAATGCTTCTATACGCATCTATAACTGTAATTCTTTTTTTCATTATTATACCTTTCTTACAAGATTTTCTAAAGATTCCTTCTTTTCTTCCTTTTCTTGCACTATCCAGTGTTGTATTCTTTTCATTTTTTCTGCCTGTAACCCGCGGTGCACTACAGGGTCTTCTAAATTTTAAGGCGCTTGGAGTGAATTATGTCCTTGAAGGTGTTTCTAAACTTATCCTTGTTCTCATTTTTCTATCAGCGGGTCTTGGAGTTAGTGGCGCATTTTTTGCTTTCACTGCTTCTTATATATTCCCATTCCTTGTTTCATTCCCAGCTTTTCGGTTCCTTTTTAAGCTCAAGAAGATTCCAACTTCCACACGCAGCATTTACCGCTACTCTCTTCCTGTTTTTTTAATGCTCTTTAGTTTAACTGCTTTTTACACCATTGATGTTCTTCTTGTTAAGCATTACTTTGATTCTGTTGATGCTGGTTTTTACTCTGCACTTGCTATATTAGGGAAGGTTATCTTTTTCGGATCAATCTCCATCAGCCTTGTTATGTTCCCAAAAGTATCAGCATTGCAGAATAGTTCCCGTCTTTCCCGCCCTATCTTGTTTAGGTCATTAATCCTTATTGGTATTTTCGGATTTGGTGTTACCTTTTTTTATTTTCTCTTCCCCTCTTTTGTTGTTCGCCTGTTTTTCGGTGAAGCTTTCTTGAGGATCACCCCTATACTTGGATTTTTCGGTCTATTTATGACCTTTTTTTCCCTTGTCTATGTTCTATCTTTCTATCGCATATCCCTGCACAGGTATCGTTTTCTTTTGATTCTTATTCCATTTAATCTTGCCGAGGTTGTTCTCTTGGTTTCATTCCATCAAAGCCTATCGCAAATTGTTTATCTTTTAACTAGCTTTACCGCCCTTTTGTTCCTGGTACTTTTTATAATTACACTTATTAGAAAATGACCAAACACCTTTCAATAATAATTCCTGCACGAAACGAAGAAAGGCGTATTAGGGACACCCTTCTTGGCTACGGTTCTTATTTCTCCAAACGCTTTAACACCTCTTTTGAAATAATTGTTGTTCTTAATAACTGTAATGATAATACCCTCCGTGTTGTGCAAGAATGTATCAAAAAGTTCCCTCAAATATGCTATTTGGATATTCCAGATCCAATAGGAAAGGGTGGGGCAATTGTTGAAGGGTTTCGCATTGCTAAAGGAAACTATTTAGGTTTTGTAGATGCAGACCTTGCTTCCCTTCCTCAGGCTTTTGATACTCTTATTCCCTTCCTGAAAGATTATGATGGTGTTGTTGCTTCAAGATTGGTCTCCGGGGCAATTATAAAAAAGAGACAAGATTTCTCTCGGCGTTTAGCAAGTCGCGTTTTTAATACCTTTGTTCGTTCTCTTTTTCCGATTAAGATTCGTGATACCCAGTGCGGGTGTAAGGTTTTTCGTCGTGCAGCTATCTTACGCGTTCTGCCTGAACTTGGAATCAGTCGTTGGGGGTTTGATATTAACCTTCTCTACTTACTTCTCCGGAATGGTTTTAGCATTAAGGAGGTTCCTACAACCTGGGAGGATATTGGTCAATCAAAACTTCGGCTGAGGCGTGTTAGTCTTGAGATGTTCTTCTCTACAATCCGCTTACGTCTTCTATACTCTCCTTTAAAATTCCTCATATACATTTATGATAAACTCCCCGATAGCCTTAAACTTCACAGGAGGCTTACATGAAACCGTTATTCTCTATTATTATTCCTGTTGGTCCGGGCAGGAATGCAGAGGTTATAAATTCTATTTCCAATTGCCAATTTCCAAAATCCGATTATGAAATTATTGTTGAAGAAGGTACAAATCCCTCCATGAATCGGAATCGCGGGGCCTTAAAAGCTAGAGGAAAGATTCTCATATTTCTAGATGATGATGCTTTTGTTGATACTTCTTTTTTAGATAATGCAGCTAATTTTTTAAATCTTCATCCAGATGTTGACCTTGTTGGTGGGCCGCAGCTGACACCACCACAAGATGGTTTTTTTGGGATCATAGGGGGCTATGCAATATCTTCATTTTTTGCCTCATATACAATGAGTCATCGCTATAAGGTATGCCCTGAGACTCTTGATGCTAGTGAATTTGACATGACTTCAGCAAACCTTTTCGTCCGGAAAACATCTTTTGAAAAGATTGGTGGTTTTGATGAGCGTATTTTCCCTGGTGAGGACCCAGAATTTCTCGCTCGCGCAAAATTGAAAGGATTTTGTCTTGCTTACTCTCCAGATATAAAAATTTATCACAAACGCAGGCCAACACCAAAATTACTTTTTCGGCAATTCTATTTATATGGTCGCGCCCGTCTTCTTAAGGAGCACATTCTTGGAACAAGGTTTAATCCTGTATTTTTAGCACCTCCAATTTTTGCTGTTTATATATTTTCTATTCCTTTTCTTGTTTTTTTATTTCCCTTAGGTCTTACTGTTTTGCTTCTTTACGCTTTTCTTTGCTTCTTGTCTTCTCTTTATGAGATGGCTATCCATAGGAAGATTATTCTTTTCTTTTTACTCCCTTTCTTCTATTTTCTTATCCACTTTAGTTACGGTTTGGGATTTCTTGTAACCTTTTTTTCATTATATCTCCCCTTTCTTTCAGATAAAAGAGATATCTTAAAAGAAAGACGGCATTAATTACCTATTTTTTAATATCTTCACTATTAACCCGCTAACTATGACCCCACTTAAGACTGACTCATTTATTCCAATCATAACGACTGCAAACCCTACAAGAAAGTGAAGTAGGTATTTTCCAATGAGTCTTATTAGTGCTTTCTTTTTGAATTTCTGTTTTATTGCCTCTCTTGCACCACTACCAATTCCCCTTAAGAATACGAGGCTTGTTACTATTACTTCTTTATTTGTGTTTATTGCAAATGCATATGCTACACCAAGATAGAAATAAGTTGCCGCTTTTTTTGCCACTATTGAACCGATTAACAGTCCAATAATGAACCATAATACTTCCAGTTTTGTTATTGTTATGACTGCTGCTATGACCAATATAAAGATGACGCCTATAGATGCTCTTAGATATTTATCATATCGGCTTATTTTTTTTCTTAGAAAATGTGCTATCCAAATTCCTAAAACGTATCCTAGGAAAATAATGCTTACATAGGCTATATTTGCTATTATATATTCCATTTATTTTTCTTGATTGACCTCGCCATACTTTCTCCCCTATACAAATATTTATATATCTGTTTATCAGCATTTTCCTATGAAGATTCTTGTTGGCTATCCACCTACTGAGGATTCTAAAGGCACCCCTCTTCTTTCTCAAAACCGCCAGTTTCAGTATTTTAATAATCCTACATTCCTCTTCCCTGTTGCTCTTGCCACGGCTGCCACCATGCTTAAGGATAAGAATTATAAAATATTTTGGAAAGATGCCATTGCAGAAGGGGTTGGATCTGATGAATTTTACCGCTTTCTTGAAAGTGAAAAACTTGACCTTTTTCTCTTTGAGACCAAGACACCCGTTATAAAGAAACACTGGCAGTTTATTTCTGATTTGAAGAAACGTTTTCCATCCCTATTAATTGCAATTTGCGGAGATCATGTCAGTGCTTTTCCTCGAGAGACGATGGATGCTTGCCCTGTTGATTACCTTATTAATGGAGGCTATTATGATTTTGCTTTTCTTGAACTTTGTGAGGCTTTACGAAAGAATGAACCAATACCGAAGGGTGTTTGGTATCGTAAGTCTGGTAAGATTGTAGAGAATGGTCGTTATTCATTTAAGGGCAAACTTGATGATGCCCCCATTATTGATAGGGTTTTTACCAGAAATGATCTTTATCAAAAGGAGTTTAATCTAATCGGCAGACCCCTTGCTTATATTATGAGTGGTCGAGACTGCTGGTGGGGTAAATGTACCTTTTGTGTTTGGGACCATACTCTTTATCCGAAGGGAACTTACCGTGCCCGTAGTCCAGAAAACGTTTTAGAGGAGGTAAAGTACCTTGTTGATGAGTGTGGGGTTAAAGAAATTTTTGATGATGCAGGTACAATAACTGTTGGTCTTTGGTTGAGGCGTTTCTGTAAACTTATGATTGAAAGCGGTTACAATAAAAAAGTTATGTATTCTTGCAATATGCGTTTCGGTGCTGTCAATGCAGAAGAGTACAAGTTAATGAAAAAAGCTGGGTTTCGCCTTTTGAAGTACGGTCTTGAATCTGCTTCTCAAAAGACAATTGATAAACTTGATAAAGGTACTGATGTTCTGGGTATTGAAGAGAGTTGTCATCTTGCCAAACAGGCCGGTCTTACTGTTCACCTTACTATGATGGTCGGGTATCCTTGGGAAACAAAATCAGATGCTCTTAAGACTTATCGTCTTGCAAAACGTCTTATGGTTAAGGGCTATGCAGATGTTCTTCAATCAACAGTTGTTATTCCTTATCCTGGGACTCCTCTATATGCTGAGGCTCTTGATAAAAAGTGGCTTCTTTTTGATGACCCTACTGCTTATGAGCGGTTTGATATGCGTGAACCTGTGTTTAAGACCCAAGATATGACACCTGATGAAGTTATGGCCCTTTGTAACAAAATTTACCATATCTTTCTAAACCCAGAATACATTGTTCGTCATCTTGCCAAAATACGCTCTATTGAGGATGTGAGATACACGCTTAAGGGGGTTAAAGCCGTGTTTGGTCATCTGCGTGATTTTTCCTGGTCCTCTGGTCCTACACAGCAAAAGGCAATATGAACATTCTTCTAGTGCGTGCTCCTTACTCAAGTAGTTTTAAAGAGTATTCAGACGTTCCACTTGGTATTGGTTATATTGGTGCTGTTCTTGAGCGAACAGGGCACACTGTGAACTTTGTTGACGGTCAGGTTGAACAGAACTTTTACCATACCTTAGAGCGAACCATTTCATCATTCAAACCAGGTCTTGTCGGTCTTACTGGTCTTACTGTGAACATACAGCAAGTCAAAGAAGTTGCTTTATTTTTGAAAAGACACTACCCAAATCTCCCTCTTGTTTTTGGTGGTCCACATGCACGTCTTATTTCTCCATCTAAAATCCTTGATCATATTTCGCAGTTTGATGCTGTGACAAAAGGTGAAGCTGAATTTACTTTTCTTGAAGTTGTTGATTGCTATGCTTCTGGAAGGTCTCTTGACGGGGTCCTTGGTATTGCTTTTCGTAGTGGGTCTGAGGTTATTGAAAATGCTGACAGGCCTTTGGTTTATAAGCTAGATGATATTCCATTTCCTGCCCGCCATCTTTTTGATTTTTCTAAATATAGGCCGAGTCCTAAAGAGCATAAGCGTTTACCTGGTGCAAGTATTATGACTTCTCGCGGTTGTCCTTATCGTTGTACTTTCTGCCTTATTGGTAAATTCCAAAAACAGTATAGGATGCATAGTGCCAGATATGTTGTCGATGAGATAAAAGAACTTGTATCTAAATATGGCATAAATGATATTTTCATACGTGATGATATGTTTACTCTTAGCCAAGAGCGTGTTAAAGAAATCTGTCAGCTTCTTATTAGTGAAGGGGTCGATATTACTTTTAGTTGTCTCGGTCGTGCTGATAATATCAAACTAGAAACTCTTGAATGGATGAAGAGGGCAGGCTGCTGGCGCTTTATGATTGGCATTGAAAGCGGCAATCAAGATCTTTTAGACATTCTTCATAAAGATATCACTCTTGACCAAGTCCGGACATGCGTTAGAATGTGCCGCCAAGTTGGAATTCAAGTTGATGGGTTTTTTATGTTTGGCATTCCTGGAGAGACGAAAGAAAAAGCATTGCAAACTATTTCTTTTGCTAAATCTCTTGGTCTTGATTATGCTCAATTTTACCTCGCTACTCCATATCCAGGCACTGACCTTCGGGAGATGTGTGAGGAGCATGGCACATTTAATGCTGTTGAGGATGAATGGGGGAGACTTAACCAGTTTGGTGATGAGAACCCAATTTATGTTCCTAACGGGATGAATGGGGCCGAACTTAAAGCACTTCAGAGAAAGGCATGGCGTTCTTTCTACCTGCGTCCAAGCTTTATTGCACGTGAAGTTACTAAAATCCGCTCTGTTGATGATGTTAAAATCCGCTTAGAAGGTCTTAAGTCTCTTTTTTCTTTCTAAGAATCTTGATATTTAAACTCATATATGATTAGTATTGGTTGCTCATCTTGGGGTTGGCTATAGACTCTGACTGGCTTTAACTTCCCCTGATTTCTTTGCGGATATGAATATGCATACTCTGCTGAGCGTTCAAAGATGGAGAGCACCATATACCTTGGCTTTTCTTCTTTTATGAGTTCTTCAAACTGCTCTTCTGTTCTTGGATAACCGAGAGTTTTTCTTTCAGAATAGAAACTATTTTGCGGTACAGCACTGTTTATTATCACTTCGTCTTGATTGGTATTATTTTTCATCCATAACGCTGCTTCTTTAACTGGTGCAAAACTTGTTTTTCTTGATTCAATTATTTGACCAGCCTCTCTAACTTGTGCGTATCCACCTATTGCTAAGACAATAAGGATAGCAACCACACCCAATGTTTTTCCGTAGAAATGTATTCTTTTTTCTGCCTGGTTTTTTATCCAGAGCAGGGCTTTTCCCACTATGAAAAATATCGCTGGTGCCATTATCATGAGCCACCTCGGTTCTCCGTTTCTTTCGTAGAATACTAGGTATGCTGTTGGCAGTGCCATCATTAAAATCAGAAAGAGGTCTGCATCAAACCTTTTTTCTTTTCTCGTAATTATCTTATCAAACGCCAACACAACCCCAACCATAGTCAGCATTCCTCCAATGAAGAACACGAATAAGAACTGCATTGGGTATAGCTTAAAATATTCTAGAACAAAAAATGCTAGTGGTTTTGCTAGTTTTGCTTCTGCTGCTCCTCCCCCAACATATCCTTTGAAGAATGCGAGGGCTCTTCCATGTGCTATGCTTGACCATATAATATATGGTGCTATGATAAGTGCTGCAATTACAGACCCTATCCAAAACTCTTTTTTCTTAAGGAATGCTAGCTTGTCTGTCAGTAACAAATATCCTGCTATGACCGTGAGAAACATAAGGTTGCCTATCCTCGTCAGAGCTCCGAGTGTAAGGAATATTATTGTAAGGGTAAGATATCCTTTCTTTTTTTCTTTGACATATCCTTTCCAAAAGAAGTAGAAAGCCGCTAGTCCTAACGCTACACCAAGTACATCTGTTGCGAACCTGGCTGTCCAGAACAGCAGAAGCCAAAATACACTCATAAAGAATGCACCTATAAGTCCTATGGATTCATCGTAGAGTTCCTTTCCTAATAAATATGTTAACCAGACTATTGCTACTGACGGGAGGGCTATTACAAGGAATTTTATTACATTCAAATTTACTATTCCTAACATATAGAAGAGGCTTACCAGGATGGGGAGAATTGGTTGCCTTTGTGAGCCAAGATTGTAAGGTATGCCAAAAACCCATCCTTTTGCTGCTGCAAGGTACTCTGCTTCATCCCACCAGACTGCTTCATTCACTCCGTTGTATTTTATTCTTAATACTAAGGCCAGAAGAAGTATACCTAACAAGATCTTTGTCTTATGTTTTTTGATTGCCTTTTGAAATTCCATTTTCTTTTATATCCTCTTTAAATGATTTAAATTTAAGGGTTTTTATAAGATTTTCAAATTTTTGAAGGTTCTTTCTTATACCATAGTAGCTTATTAACCTATTTTTTAGCGGTACATCCAATCTTGGTATGTTGCNGTCTATTTCCCACGGGTGGATAATCATATTTATTGATCTTTTTTGTTTTTGCAGGAGTTTTATCATACTTTTTGTTAGGATGTATGGGAAGGCCCGAAGATAAAACCCTCCTGCAAGGGGAATATTTATCTTTCCTATCCTTAAAACAGAGATAGGGTATTCTCTTAGTTTCTCTTTTTCATTGTGAATGTAGATATTATCTTTTGATGGTTTATATGGTTCTAGCGGTGCTCCAGGGGCGCCATAGAGGGGTGTTTTCATAGGGAATATGCTTGAGTCGTAGCAGTAATTTCTTTTTCTTAGGATCTCTATTGCCCAGGACTGCTCTTTTGCTATTGAATAATATGGAGCCCTAAAACCAATAACTTTCTTTCCTGTTGCTTTTCTTAATGCTTTTTCAGTTCTTCTTAGTTCTTCTTCAAATGTTTTTCTGTTTAGGTTCCATAGTGGAGTATGGGAATAGCAGTGAGAGGCTACTTCGTGCCCATTTGCACTTATTTCTTTTACTACATCTGGGTGCTTATCTGCTATGTCTCCTAATGTAAAAAAAGTTATTGTTGTATTGTGTTTTCTTAGGATGTCAAGCAGCAGCGGGATTGTCTTTTCTATCCTTGGAACCTTCTCTTTTGCGAAATGTCTAAGGTATTCTGAGTGATACCAATCTTCAACATCCACCGATAGGAAATGATTATTTTCTTTTTCCATGAACAAGATAGTTCCCCATTATAAGAAAATCCAGCTGTCCTGCCTTTATATCGTAGATTGCCTGTTCTGGGGTGTATACTATTGCTTGGCCAGATCTGTTGAATGAAGTGTTAAGAAGTATCGGTGTCCCTGTTTTTTTCCCAAACGACTTTATTACCCTATGATATAACGGATTTACCTGCTTTTCTACAGTCTGTACTCTTACACTCATGTCTTTGAATACAACTGCTGGAGCTTCCTCTTTCATTTTCTCTGTTGCATCTAAGGTAAGAATCATGAATGGTGTTTCCACTCTTTTTGGATTTTTTACATACTTTTTCTGAGATTCTTTTACTATACTTGGGCAAAATGGCTGGAATGCTGGTCTTTTTTTTATTGTTGCTCTTAACTTTTCTGGGGATTTTTCATCTTTTGGAGTTATCAGGATGCTTCTGTTTCCTAAGGCTCGTGGTCCATATTCCATTCTTCCTTGGAACCATCCAATGATATGCCCTTTTGGCAGTATTTCTTCTCCAACGTATCCCGCTATATCTTCAATGTATTCAAACTTGTATTTTGTCTTTTCCAGACTTTGCTTTATTTGTTCGTTTCTATATTCATTTCCAAGATATGCACTCTTCCATCTTCTTGGTTTTATTTTTTTTTGCCTTGCAGCTATGTTTAGTGCGGCTCCTGTTGGAATCCCTCCATCCCCTGCTGCGGGGTGAATATGAATGTCCTTTACTTCAGGGATTTGCAATATTCTCTGATTGAGTTTAACATTTAGAAACAGGCCTCCTGCTAGAGCAACATTTTTTATTCCTGTGTGTTTTATGGCATTTCTTACTAAACTTTCGTATGTCTCTTCAAGAATCCTCTGCACTGCATAAGCCACGTCTTCNTTTTTTGAACCTTGTAGTTTGTTTGCTATTACNGTACTAAACAGCCTTTGGTAAGGATACATATTCGCTTCTATTTTAAGGTCTTTTACNTTGATATATTTTTTAAGTTTTTGATATATAGGAGATTCTTTTCCGTATGCTGCAAGNGCTTCTGTTTTTCCTTCTCCATCCCCGTATTTGAAATCCAAACATTCTGTTATGCATCCGTAGAAATGTCCTATCGAGTTTTCCTGCTTTGTTGCTGCTATTCTTTTTATCCCATCTTTTATCGTACCAATATTTACTGTTGTTGAGATGCCATCTCCTCTTGCATCGGCGGTTATTATGAGACATTTGTTGAATCCGCTTGAATAGAATGTCGAGGCTGCGTGATTTAGGTGGTGATCTACCCTTTCTAGTCTTGCATTTATTCCTGCCTTTTTCAACATATTCTCGAGCAGCTTTCCCGAAAGTTTTGAGTTTATCTTACTAAACCAAAGATGCTTTCTATAGAAATCCATATATTTTTCGTAGGAGTAAATCTTCAAATAATCTTTTCTTGATTTTAATGGGTTGAGTAGTGGAGATATTTGGGTAAATCCTTGCATGAGCTGCAATGGTACTTCTGCGTGCACATTTCCAACAGCTATTACTTCCACTTCTTTAGGGCTTATGTTTGCTGCCTTGAGCGTTGCCGAGATTGATGTTTTAGGAAACCCGCCTTCGTGCTTTATTCTGCTTGTTCTTTCCTCATGGATTGCTGCTTTTATCTCTCCGTCTACAGATACAGCTGCTCCAGAATCAAATGCTGAGTCATGTATTCCAAGTATAATGCTCATTTTCCTTCTTTTTTATACCACCCTATTGTCTTTTTTAAACCGCGGTCCAGGTCAAATATAGGCTTATAATCAAGAAGATCAATCATCTTTTTTATCTCTGGAAAGCGGTGTCTTACATCTTCTCTTTGATTATTGACAAATACCGGTTCTATGTTTTTTCCACATAATTTGATTATTTTTTGCGCCAGATTGTAGATTGTTATCGGCATTCCAGTTCCAATATTTATACTCTGGCCATTGCTTTCTCTTGAAGTCATGGTTTTTAGTGTTGCATTTATATTGTCTTCAATAAAGACGAAGTCTCTTGTCTGTGTTCCGTCTCCATAGATTGTTGGCGGCTGGTTCTTTAGGGCCTGTTTTATAAAAATCCCAACAACGAATCCGTAGTCGCTTGAGTCTTGTCTTGGGCCATATACATTAAAAAACCTTAATGAAGTTGTATTTAGTCCATACTTTTTGTGGTATGCTTCAAGATACTTTTCTCCTATGAGCTTTACAACCGCATACGGTAGTTTTGGATTTAAGTGGCCGTCTTCTTTTTCTGGTATCTCTACAGGGTCACCGTATACTTCAGATGAAGACGAAAAGACTACCTTCTTTACATCTTGCTTTCTTGCTGCCTCAAGTATATTTTTTATTCCCTCGACATCTCCTAGAACATCTAGCGGTGTTTCAAGCGTTCTTTTTACACCTACAAGGGCAGCGTAATGGAACACATTATCAAATCTGTGTTTTTTAAATAGGTCCCGCACATCTTCTTTATTATTTACATCTCCCTGCAGAATCTTTATCTTGCTATTTTTTATGTTCTCCTTTCTTCCTGTTATGAAATTATCGAAACAGATAACTTCATGTCCTTCATTAGCCAATCTGTCTACAAGGTGGCTTCCTACAAATCCTGCTCCCCCTGTTACTAATGTCTTCATTTTTTCTTTGTTCCTTCCCTTAGTGCTGTTTCTTCTATAATCTCTTGGACTTTTCTTTTGTTTTCGACTATGTTAAAGTTTAATAAAAACAGTAGTATGAATATTATTAGAATGGCTCCAAATACAAAAACATCCATTACCCTCATTCCAAGGAGGATGTTAGCTACCGTTTCTATTCTATCAAAGAGTAGTATTCCTGCAAATAAGGCCAACCATATGCTAGTCCATATCCCTAACCCTAAGAAATTTAACTTGTTCTTTCTATAAAGCCTATATGTAAGTATAAGCATGATTATACTGTATATTATTGCAATAAAGTGACTAATCCTTATCATTTTTCAAGTCTCCATTTGACCATTTTTACTGCTGACTTTAAAGCATCTTTCTTGTTCATTCCTGTTTTTTTATCAGTATAGATTGTTTTTATTGGAACTTCTATAAACCTTAAGTTACTTTTTGCTACCTTCACTACAAATTCTGATACCACCCCATATCTTGATGAGTCCCATCTTAACCTAGGATAAGCCTTTTTCGTGAAGACATGGAATCCTGTCTGACTATCATTTATGTTTATGTTAAACAACATTTTTGTTAGGGTTGATAGCCCCCAGTTTCCGATTCTTTTTATTATTGGCATGTTCTTATCTCTTTGCCTTGAACCAAAGATTATGTCCAAGTCTTCTTTTTTTAAGATGCTTAGCATTTTAGGTATGTCTTCTGGTTCGTGCTGTCCGTCTGCATCGATTGTTGCTATGATATCTGCTCCCCTTTTTAGAGCAAGGTCACAACCTATCCTTGTGCTGAATCCAGCCCCCATATTTGCAAGAAGTCTTACGACAATTGCTCCTGCCTTTCTTGCTACTGCTTCTGTATTGTCTTTTGAACGATCGTCTACAACAACAACTTCATCTGCTACTGCCTTTGCTCTTTTTACTACCTTTTCTATATATTTCGCTTCGTTATATGCGGGTATTACGACTACTATTTTTTCTTTCATTTTACGTTTAGGTTCTGCAAATCGTATATAAATAGCACTTCTTGACCATTTAATACTATCTTGTCATTTGGTTCTAATTGTTCTAAAATCTGATTTATTTCTTTTTCGAAGCTTTCAACCTTCCTTGGGTTTACAAGGAGGTACCTTACTGTCCGGTTTTCTGGTTTAAAGAGGTTTATTTTTTCAATTAGCGTAGGCTCCCTCCCGGTTTGGCTTCTGAATGCCTGGTCAAATTGAAAATTTGCTAAACTTTGTTCTGGTCTTACGTACCAAAATATTGGTCCCTCTTGGAGTATGAAGGTTTCGCTATCATTCAGCTTTTCTTTAAGGTAGTTTCCTGTAGTCTTAGCAGCATATGTGTAAAGATTTATATCGCAGCCAAAATTGCTCACTTTGCAGAATATCGGGTTTCTTGTCTCAAAAAACGGGGCAGCACTGAAAGCTGTCCAAAAACTGAAAGCAAGGTAGATTATTAAGAGAATAGTTCCAACTACCCCTTTGTTTTTAATCTTTAATCTTGTTAATATTCCGTATTCTTTATCAGAAAATACCATGGCCATTAGAAATACAATCGGAAAGAGGTAGGGTATTGCAATTCTTGTGAAGTGGAACACATTTGTAAATATAAATGTGGTAATTGTTGTCAAAAGGAAATAAAGCACGAATTTTTCTTTTTTGTCTTTGTCTTTCTTTTTTAAAAGCCAGTAGAGTGTAGGAATTGCCAGAAAAAATAACAGGGCATCGAAAATATTTACTTCATAGAGAAATTGGTTTATAATAAACTTGTGAATACCAAGATTAAAGCCGAGTCCTCCTTCATCTTGGCTGTGGCTTGTGTACGTATTATAAACATCAATTACATTTTGCGGTTTGAGTTGAAATGGTAAGAGAAATGCTAATGTAAAAAGAATTACCATAAATATAAGGAGAGCTATGAACTTTACTTCTTTTTTAGAGATTTTCCAATCTCCTTTTAGTTTCAGCACCCTTGAGATTACATTCTTTATCTCCCTCCAATATTTGTCCAGAAGTATCAATGCAAAAAATAGCAAATATGCTCCGAAAGACAGCTTTGTTGCTCCTCCAAGTCCAAGAAATATCGCTGCTATGATGAAATAGATTTTTTCTTTTTTTGTTCCTTTTTCTTCCAAATATCCTTTTAATAAAAATAGCGTTGCAAGGGCAAGCCAAGTCCATAGTATGACATCTACATGCATTATCAGTCTGCTAAATTGCAGAATGAATGGCTGAAATGCGAAAAAGGTTGTGGCTATAAGGGCTCCAACTTCATTGAGAAGTGCTGTTGCAATTATAGAAAGGGTAATGAGCAGTAGTATTCCGAAGGCAAATATTGGTATGTAACAATACTCTTCAGCTCTTGCAACTTGCGGACCTATTAGACCTTCTCTTCCTGGATAGAACATCGGTTTTATCTTCGATACCTCTGAGAAGTCTTCTCCAGATAGGAGGCAACCAGCCCCAATCACCATGTGGCCGAGTGGTGGTTCTCCTTGGCTTGCAATTCCAGGAAAAATATCGTGGGGATAATACCAAAGAAGTCCTTCAGGGATTACGGCCTTTGTGTCTCCTGTAAATGTTGTGTTTTCCGGGTTTTCCAGCCTTATGAATATTCCTAGTGCTAATATGATTATAATTGCTATCCAAAATCCTTTACGTTTCATTTTTTCTTGCTTGTAAACCATATAAATGCGAATATGAACAGGGCCAAGATAGATGCTTCAAACTTAAGTATATCTTTATGTATGTGTGCTTTTGTTGGGTGTACTTTGTTATCTTTCAGGTCTGCTTGCATTGAAATTACATCTCCTTCTCTTAGCGGAATGTCTGTTATAACCTCATAGGTGAAGTCCAACTCCCTTACTATTAATGGATTTGTGCTTATAATATCACTATAGGAGAACGCTAGTGTGTCTTTGTTTTCTTTAAACTGAGTTATGTATGGTAGGTTCCCCTTTACCCATGCTTGTGTTGCAAGTGGCAGTAGCAACGTGAATATTATTAGGGGTAGTACTATCTTTAGATTTTTTGTCTTGAATCCATAACTTATCTTTTTCTTATCTGTTATTGCATAAAGGATGGCTACTGTACTTACTGCCATAATGAGTATTGATATACTACTTTCAGGCCAGAATAGTTGGAAAGAGAATGTTTTCAAAATGAAGGGGTAAAACAAAAACTTCATGAATCCAAAATTCTTTTCTAAAGCATCCAAGAAAAAGTGCGTTGCTCCTCCAAATACTAAAAGCTGCATAGCCTTTTTTGACTGTTTGCTTAATAGGGATATTGTCAGTGCAATTAGAAGAAACATGAATGGACTGTGGAAGGGCTCCAGATAACTAAAGGTGTTTACTTGTCCAATATATGTAAACTTTCTTATAAGGACACCCAATCTTGCAATATCTGGAATGATTGCTCCCAGAAGCACGAGCCTTACATTCTTTATCCTTAGAAGCTTTGCTGCAATGTAAGGCAGCCCCAGATGGATTAACCAATTTGGCATATGCTTTTCCGAAAAGGGAGATTTATAAGCCTTTTTAACGGCAGAATTATAAACCCATTTTTGCGGTTTTTTATTATGTCCAATTCAGTTTATCGCAGGTTTCCTGACTGGTATTTTCTTTTACCTTCTGTTGTTTTTCTAATTGTTATTTTCTATAAATTTTATTTACTCTTTCCCATAACCCAATTCTTTCCTTTTGCAATCGGAGACTTAACGCAGCGCCTTGCTCAACTTTCTTTTTTCCAAGAATACGGTTTTTTTGGGTCAGTTCCGAACTGGTACGATGGATTTACTTTGTTTCGAAGCTATCCACCGGGGTGGTTTTACTTTACTTCCATTTTCAGCTTTTTTACTAGTAACCTTCTTGTATCTGTTTACCTTTCGCTTGTATTTATCTACATACTCTCCCTTGTTGCTATAACTATTTTCGGCAACTCATTGCGATTATCTTTAACTCAAAGGGTTGCTTTTTTCTCATTTTTCTTTGGAAGCCCGCTCCTTATTGACCAGTTTTTTAATATTGGAAAATTTCCAGAGGCTCTCGGGTGGTTTTTGCTATTGTTTCTTTTTTTCTTTGTTTACTATCATAAAGATAAGCCGATATCGAAACTCTCTTTTATGGTAATTATTCCTTATGCTGCACTTATACTTACACACCCTTACGAGACCATTATAGGTAGTTTTCTTTTTGTTCCTTTGTTTATTCTTAAACCATGGAAGGAGCGTGCTTTCTTGGGCTTTATTATCCTTATATCCTTTCTCCTGAGTTCTTTTTGGTTCGTCCCCTTTTTGCAGTCTAATCAGGATTCTTTTTCTTGCTCTTTTGTCTGCTCTGATCTTTCTCGCTATATTGATTCGCCAGCTGTCAAAACCCACAGCGTAAATCCTTTGAGTGTGCTGTTGACTTTAGATAGTCTTGTTTCTTTTAATACAATCCTTCTTGTCTCCTTTTTTGTTATCTCCCTTTTTTCTTACCTTTCTTCTTCAGACAAAGGGCGTTTTTTGTTATTTTATTTTCCTTTCTTTGTTCTTGGTTTCTTGCTTATTTCCCGTCTCCTTATTTTTGTTCCTTATTTTAACAAAGTTCCTGTGAACCCTTATAATGGGCTTTTTTTGCTTCTTATAATTGCGTTGCTTGTTACCTCTAAGTTTCAGGTTGATTTGCATAAGTTTTTCTTCATCGGCATCTTTGTTTTTAGCATATTATCTGCTGTTGTTGCATTCACTTTCCTTAACAATCCTGATGTAAGCTACCTTCCTTATGAGCAAGAGTTTGTTGATATAGCAACTGGTCTTTCTGGAACATATCTTATTTTTCCACATAATTCTGGCAACATAAATTCTCTTATTTTCGATTCTTATATTGGTTTCAGTCGTTACGACCTTACCACCCCTAGCGGAGGGTTTTCTCCTGCGGCGTCTGAGGAATTATTGGTTCGTTTTGATGTGCTTCGTCAGGAGTTAGAATCCGGTTCATGTACAGAATTTGCTTCTTTCGTTGATGAGGAGGGTATTGTATCTGTAATTTCTTTTAACGAATATTGCCCTCTTATTTCTTCGTGCGGGTTTTCTCTTGAAGGAGAAACTAAGACTTTTTGTTTTTTTAGCACACCTTAAAATTCAAAATGCCTGTGTTTTCATAGGACAATATTATCTAACCATTCCACTAATGTATAGTATAGTCACCATTTCTATAGGTTCCTTATATCCCATCCACTCTTTTGAGGTATCACCCTCTTTGAAACCTTCTATTGGATACTGGGTTATATATAGTTTTACATCAGAGTCCACAGAATTCTTTTTGAAATTACAAGTAACATTAAATTGTCTTATTTCATCGTACTTCATCCCTTTCTCCAAGGGAATATTTCCAAATTCTTTAGTGCAAGGTACATTAGGGATTTCAATTCTTTTAATGATGGCTATTCCAGACCTTGTTGCTCTTAACTTAAACTGTACTTCATCTTTAGTTATATAACTCCAAGGGCAATCAAAATAATAGGTTCCTGTGCAGTATTCAACAGTTAAGGCTTGAACTGGATTTGGATTGATGCTTTTTTTGGCTTCGGTTTCTTTTATATCTGTTTGTTCGTCTTTATCGCAAACTTTATCACCATTTTTATCTAAACAACACTCACTTCCTACTTGAATATATGGTTTGTTACAGACAAATTCCATCACTGCACTTCCAGTGGGGGTTTGCTGACAGCCAGATACTAAGATGGTCGCAAGAATAAAAGCGCTCAATAGCAACCATTTTATTTTCATATTAACAAACTTTGTTCATATAAATAGGGTTTATAAGTCTTGTGCATTGTTCTTCTTCAATCTACCAAGAATTTCCTGTGTTTTTTAGTATTTTAAGACGTTAGCTTTAAAAACAGATCTCTTGGTTCCTATTTGCCATGTATAAAAAGATTTTAGTTACTGGTGCTGGTGGATATGTTGGAAAGTATGTTCTAGATGGGCTTCTTTCTAATGGTTTTCAAGTAACTTGCTTTATTAGAAAGGGTGTTCCTTTTGTTTACGATAGGAAAGATGCTTTGCGTGTTGTTGAGGGAGACATTACTGACAAAGAGAGTCTTCGACCTGCTCTCAAAGGAGTTGATGCTGTGATTCATCTTGCGGCAGCACAGCGGATTATATCTTTTGAGGTAAACTATCAGGTTAATTTTATTGGAACAAGGAACCTTATTGAACTTTGCACTGCCTATAAAATTAAACGAGTGATTTTTACTAGTTCGGTTGCCGTCTTGAAAAATAAACGGGGTCCTTATGGCGAGACAAAGGTCATGGCTGAAAAACTCTTTACAGATAGTTCTCTTGACTATACCATCTTTCGGCCTACTATTATTTACGGCGTACATGGTGTTGGCATTACGAATGTTATTGACTATGTAACTAAATTTCCTTTTTTTATTCCTCTTGTTGGACATGGAAGATGGACACGACAACCTGTAAGCGTCTATGATGTTGCTAAGGCGCTTGTTCTGTCAGTTAACAATAAACAAACTTATAGGAAAATATATCCCCTTTGCGGGAAAGATAAGATTCCATTTCGGGACTTGGTTGATGTTGTTGCTAAAGCGATAGGGGTTAAAAAGATAAAAATCTCTTTTCCTGTTTGGCTCTGCTATTATACTGCTAAAGTTTTTGAGAGAGTACTTTCTAAGCCCCCCTTTACTTCAGAGAATGTTCGAAACCTGAGCCAAGGTACAGAGATGGATATAACAGAACTTGTTAGGGATACTAACTTTAATCCCATTGATATTGAGCAAGGCATCAAAAATCTTATTGCTGAGTTGCGGGAAAAGAAACTTCTTTAGATGCGTTCTACTAATAGTGATCACCTGCTTAAAGGTGCGTAACCTATCTCAAGATTAACCATGATTTTTAGAAGCAATATATTTATAAATATTGATTTGTGGAAATACTTGTCTTTACTCTATCAGGTTTGCTATGGGGTGTTGGGTGAATTTTTATGAAATTTGAGACGCTAAATTGGAATGATATAAGAGTAAAAAAGGAAAAACCTTCAGAGCTTTTTGTTCTTCAGACAACTAAAGAGATTCTTACCCAGAGATTCGGTCAACCTACTAAAAATGGAGAATGGATTTTACTTTTAACTTTTGAGCAGATTGGTACTATAAAGTCAAAGAATCCTGACAAAGATCTTATGCTCTCTTTACGTCAAGACCGTGCAGGCGCGTGGAGTGTGCATGCGCTTAAAGAGAATCAGGACCTTGTTTTTCAATTTTTACGAGACAAGAAAATATGTTAAGGAGATGATTGATATTCAGAAAATATTATTCATACAGCCCCCTCCACTTAAGGAGCAGGATCTGATGGAAGGGATCAAGTACCCTCCTTTAGGCATTACTTCAATAGCGGGATTTATGCGCGCTAAAGGTTATACTGTGGGGCTTTATGACGGGTGTGCTTTCAGTGCAACTACTGAAGATGTCCTTTCTGAAGTTAAAAAATTTGAGCCTGATGTTGTCGCACTTACTGCAACTTCGGCGATTATTTATCATGCTTTTGCTGTTGCATCTTTAGTTAAACAGTTTAACCCTTCCATAAAGGTTGTTATTGGTGGACCACACGCTACAGAACTTCCTTACCATGCTTTATCTAATGAAAATGTTGATGTTGTTCTTAGGGGCGAGGGGGAGTTAAGCTTGCTAGAGCTTATGGAAGCCTATGATAAAGGATCTGACCTTCACCTTGTAAAAGGTATTGGTTTTCGAGATAATGGGAAGATATTCTTGACGTCTCCTATGCCTCTTCTTAAGGACATTGATGAACTTCCTTTTCCAGCATATGACCTTTTGCCTCTTGAAAAATACCAGAGCCCATATTCTCTTAGAAAGCCTTTCATTGCAATGGTTAGAACTCGTGGCTGTCCTTATGACTGTAGTTACTGCGAGATTCCTAATGTTTATGATAGACGATTTCGAGTACAGTCTCCTGAACGTTCTATAAAAGAGATTGATTATCTTGTCAAAGAGCTCGGGGTAAAAGAAATTGCTTTCAAGGATTCTATTTTTACAATTGTTCCAAGTAATGTTATGAAATTCTGTGATCTTCTGATGGAGAGAAATTATGACCTTACATGGTGTGCCAATGCTAGAGTCGATAACTTCAACCTTGAGCTTGCAAAAAAGATGAAACAGGCTGGGTGCTTTAGTGTCACGTTCGGTCTTGAGACTGGTGACCAAAGAATCCTTGATAACCTGCGTAAAAGGGCCACACTTGAACAGGGAAGGGAAGCTGTTAAGATTGCAAAGAAGGCAAAACTTGATGTTGTTGCTAATTTTATGGTTGGTAACCCTGGCGAAACATATGGGTCTATTGAGAACACTATAAAATATATGAAAGAGGTTGACCCCACTTATGTATATATGGGGTTTTGCACTGCTTTTCCAGGAACTGAGCTTCGGCGACAGGCAGAACAGAATAACTGGCTTATTCAAAAAGACCCCACTTCTGTTCGGTATGAAGATGTGCAGATGAATGCTACCGAACTTACAAATGAAGAATTAAAACAAGCTCTAAATAGGATGTACAGGGCTTTTTATTTTCGTCCCAAGTATATTTTACGTAGAATGTTCAAATTGAGCCCTGCAGACATTAAAAACAACTTGAAAGGGTTTAAGTCTATTTTGAGGAATACCTTGCGGGTTAAGAAAGGAAAGGAATTGGAGACATAAATTATCAAACTTTAAATTATACATTTTGTGCTTTCCCTATTCTTAATCTACCCTTCTTGGGACACGAGCATCTTAAAGCCCGCTTTTGTCTTTCTTGCAAACTCTCCGACTGAACGGACCCTGCTTAGTTCTTTTAGAATATAACTTGGTCTAAAATAAAATGACTTGTAGGCGAAATTACACACATCAAAGAGTTCTTTTTTACTCAAATATTCGTTTGCGGTTGGCGGGTCAAAGGCTTCTGTTGGATTTTGAGCGTAACTTCTCCAGCATTCAGCAACCGACTTATCACCTTTTTCAAGCAGATTTCTCCAAACTTCTGTGTCTGGAAATGGTGTGAAAACCGTGAAATGACAGAAATTTGGTTTTACCTTTTTTGCAAATTTTATTGTTTGCATCATCTGTTCTCTTGTTTCTCCTGGAAGGCCAATCATAAGGTATCCTAGTGTTTCCATCCCAACCTTCTTACATATCCTAAATGCCTTCTCGACTTTTTCCAAATTAACTTCTTTTTTTATTGTCTTCAGGCCTTCTTCTGTTCCAGATTCGACTCCGAAATTTATCCTGTGGCATCCTGCCTTTTTCATAAGTTCAATCAACTCAGGTGTTACCCTGTCAACTCTTGTTCTTATATCCCAGACCATATCTAATTTTCTTCTAAGAATTTCGTTACAAATTTCTTCTGCTCTTTTCATGTCCATTGTCCAAGTGTCATCATAAAATAGAATCTCGTTAATTCCTAGGTTTTTGATTTGCTCCATCTCATCGACAACTAGTTTTGGTGACCTTGCTCTCCAGCTTTTTCCTCCTGCTTGAGGTCTGTCACAAAAAGTGCATCTAAAGGGGCACCCCCTAGAGGTTATCATTGTTGTCAATGGGTTTCTCTTTGCGAGGACTGAAGAATACTTTTTATAGGGTGTTAGGGTTCTGTCGGGGATAGGGATTTTGTCTAAGTCTTGTATAAGTTCTCTTGGTGGGGTTACAACAACCTCTCCTTTCTTATCTTTGAACATAAGCCCGTTTACTTTTCTTAACTTCCCTTCATCTCTGATGTTTTCAACAAGTTCTGGAAAGGTTCTTTCTCCTTCCCCTATAACTACCATATCAACAGCATCTTGTTTTATTGTCTCGTATGGAAACATTGTTGCATGCGGTCCACCAAAGACAATTTTGATATTGGGGTTGATTTCCTTTACAATCTTTGCCATATGGAGGGTGTCAAGAAGCGTGAACGTTAGTGCAGCCATACCAATTATCTCCGGTTTCACTCTTTCAAGTTCTTTTTTGATATCTCCATAGTCCATCTCAAGAAGCTGCGCATCAAGCACCTCTGCTTCGTGATTTGTCGATGCATTAATGCACGTAGCAATAGAAATTATTCCCATCGGAGGATTATAACCCCTATTCTCATTTACGAACTTTGGCGTTTCAGCCATTAGAACATTCTTAAATGGTGGGTTGATAAGTAAGATTTTCATTTTTACCTTTGTAGGGTTATTATCTCTGCGATCATTCCCGATAGAAAGACCTGCAGCGACGCCAAGAGGATAACAATGACTGTGATGTCGGCTATATTATTTAATACCAGGAAGGTGTATAAAAAGATTGTGGTGCCTATAAGAAACAGCATTCCAGCTAATATGCTAAACATCTTGAGTGGTCTGAAATATACCATGATTCTTATTATAATTGCCAGGAATCCTATAAAATCTTTTATTGGGTGGACTGTTGACTTTCCCTGTCTTTGGTAGTAATCTATTGGAACAAACTTCACTTTGTAATTATTTGTTAATGCTGCAAGGGTTATTGTAGTTGTAAATGAGAATCCATCTGGGAAAAGATGAAAAAACTTTAGGGCTACTTCCCTTTTAAATATGCGAAATCCTGAATTAATATCTGGAATTTTCTTCCCGACCAATAGGTTTGCTAGTGTACCTATGATTTTTTTCGCTGGTCTTCTTGTGAGTGGTATTTTAACGCCTTTTTTTATCCTAGCTCCGACAATCATATCTGCGCTGTTTATTTGTTCTATTAGTGTTGGTATGTCTTCAATAGGGTAAGTTCCATCAGCATCAGTGATGAGAATCCAGTCTGTATTTGTGTGTTTTATTCCCGTTTTTAAGGATGCGCCATAGCCTCTGTTTATCTGGTGCTCCATCACCTTTATCGCTTGTATTCTATTTAGAATCTCTTTTGTATTATCTGTTGAAGCATCATTGACAACAACTATCTGTGCATTTAATTTGTTTTCTTTTATTATCTGTTTTATCTTCTGTACTGTGTCCTCTATTGTTTTCTCTTCATTGTATGTTGGAAGGATTATGCTTATCTTTTCCATATTGCTTTTTCGTATACCTTCTCTATTTTATTTACGATGTTTTCCCATGTGAAATCTTTTACTCTATTCTTGCCTTTTTTTGCAAGGTTCTTTCTTAATTTGTCTTCTTTTAAGAGCAGTGAAAGTTTATCCTTGAGGTCTTTTAAGTCTTTATCTTTGAATATAAGCCCAGCATCCGATACAACCCATGGAAGACCTCCTTTGTCCGAGGTTATGACCGCTACTCCTTGGCTGAATGCTTCAAGCACAACAATTCCAAAACCCTCGTAATGGCTTGGATGTATGAATACGTCTGATGCTGCATAGAGTTCTAATTTATCTTTGTCAGGGACATTTTCAATAAAATGGATATTTTTTAGCGGCTTTGCCAGTTTTAATAAATTCTTTTTTTCTCCTCCATCTCTTCCAGCAATTAGGAAGACTACGTCTTTGAAAAATGTAGCTATTTTTATTACTTGGTCTATTCCCTTGCTTTTGTGGAGTCTGCTTATACAAAGCACTATTTTCTGGTTTCTTCTTAGATTTAGCTTCTTCCTTACTTTTGTGCCATATCTTTTTTTAAGATATTCTTTTGGTATGCCGTTAGGAATGACTTCTATATTTCTCTGATTAATCTTGAATTTTCCAACGAGCCATTCTTTTTCTAAGTCTGTTATTGCAATGATTTTCCTGCATTTTTTTAGAACTGCCTTTCCTAAAATTCTATCAAACAAACTTACTAGTATATCCACATATGGTTTTCTTACTTCTTTCGGATAGTTCGGCCAATGTGGTGTTATAATGCATGGTTTTTTTATAAAGAAAGGAATCAGATTGTGAAAGTGCCTGAAGACATGCAAGTGAACTATGTCTGGGCTTATCTTTTTAATCTCTTTTATGACTCTCGGGAAGATAACCCCAAAATCTCCAATCTTTATTAGTACTGGTAGTCTTATTATTCTTATTTTATCTTTTACTTCATATTTTTTTAGTGTTTTTGAGTCTCTTGTTTTATCTGATGTAATTACTGTTACTTTATGCCCCCTTTCTACAAGATTTTTTGCTATATAATAAGTGTGTCTTTCCACACCGCCTTCTACAGGGTAGAAGTAATTTGTAACGATAGCTATCTTCATTTTAGGGCCTCTACATTTTGTATAACTTGATTTACACTAATTGACCGCATGCATTCTTGTTTTCGCTTTCCTTTTCTAAAACATACTCCTTTCATACAGCTTGTGCAGTACTTGTCGTTAAATATTACCTTCCTATTTTCTGATAAAGGCTGCCATACTCTTGGGTCTCCTGCTCCAAAAAGAGCAACTATTGGTTTGTTATAAGCTGATGCAATGTGCATTGCCGAAGTGTCAATACTTACTACTAAGTCAGCTTGCTTTATATATGCGAAGAACTCTTTTATCGTTGAGCCGGCTGTGTTGAGAGCCCTACAATTTAATCCGCTTTTTACCTCTTCATTTTTGTCTTTGTCTTTTTTTGATCCTGTCAAAATTATCTTTGCTTTTCTGTTTGTTATAAGATATTCCCCAAGTTCTATGAACCTTTCTGTTGACCATTCATGGGTCCTGTAGTTTGACCCAAGGTGTAAAACAACTTTGTAGTCTTTTTTTCTTATATTGTTTTTTTCAAAATTCTTTATGACTTTCTTTTCGGCTTCTTCTGGTACGGTTATTTCAAGCTTTCTTGATATTTTTATACCAAGTGGCTTTATTACATCTATATTATCTATTGTTTTGTGCTGTGGTTTTGTGTTTGGGCACATCTTTTTGTTTAGAAAATAGCCCTTTCCAGAGAGTATTCCCACTTTTGCGCAACCAATCCTGTATTTTACACCGACTTTCCTTAGAAGATTACTCACCTTAAGTGAGCCTGGATGGAAGATTACTCCAAGATCGTATTTTTCACTTTTTAGGGTGGGTCTGATACCCTCATGGTAAGTGATGATGCGGTCTATATTTCTGTTTCCTCGAAGTACATCTTCAAACCCTTTTTGAACCATAAGATGAATCTTTGCTTGAGGGTATTTTTCCTTGAGCGCTTTTAGACTTGGTGTTGTTACAATAAGGTCTCCTATTTTGAGAAGTTCCACGACCAATATTTTTCTTATATTTTGAGGTTTTCTTTTGAATTTGAATGGGTTTAAGAGCAGGTAAATAGTATAATCTAGATAGAGTGCTGCCACCTTTATGATTTCTTCTATCCTGAATCTTACCGCTTTCATTTTATCTTGATTTACCCGGCAATAGCTTTAAATACGTTTTTAAGGGCTTGTTTTGTATGGAGAAGGTCAACGAATATGTTTACCCTTATCATTGGGGTATTATAGGCTTTTATAAGGAATTCTACGAGCACCCTCTCTCTTTTGTTATCCCTTATCTTGACCCTAATTCTACAGTTCTTGAGGCTGGGTGTGGGGATGGAAGACTTACTTCCCTTTATGCTTCAAAGGTCAAGAAGGTAGTTGCGGTTGACAATCAGGAGCTTCCTTTATCTTTTGCCCGGCTTATTTTTAATAATCTAGGGATTTTAAATGTCTCATTCAAGAAGGCAAATATTACTTCCCTTCCCTTTTCTGATGGCTCATTTGACAGTTTACTTAGTTTTGATGTTATTGAGCATGTTCCTGTGGATGTGCTTCCTACAGTCATTAAAGAGTATTTTCGGGTGCTTAGACCGGGGGGGTATTTTTTTATTACGACACCAAACCGAAAGGAACTTCGTGGGCGTATTTTTGGTCATAAAACTATAGATAAACACTACTACGAGTACAGCATTCCAGAGCTTCGTAAGCTTTTTTCTCCTTGTGTTCTTGAGGTCTCATTTAAGGGAATTTATGTGCCTTTTCCTTTTCCAAAGGCAGAGCACTTTTCAAATATTATTCCTTTTCGCTATCTTTTTCGTTTTTTAATTCGTTTAGGAAGGTATNTTCCTTCTCTTAGCACAGCACTCTTAATTATTGGCAGGAAAAAATGAATATTCTATTTGTCGTATATCATCCCCTCGGCTACGGCGGGGCAGAGATTAGTGCTTATCAATTAGCATTGTCTTTGCAAGGGCAGGGTCATCGTGTTTTTATTGCTTCAACAGGTCATTATGAAGGTGTAAAGTCTTATTGTTTTTTTGCCTATAAGCTGATTCCTTTTTTTCCTTTTCATAATTTTTATCTTTCTCGGTTTCTTTCAGATGTTATCCGAAAAGAAAAAATTGATATTATCCACGCTCACGATAGGCTCACATCTATTCCCTCTATTCTTGCTGCTGAACGTGAGGGTATCCCTTCTGTTGTCCACTTTCGCGATTACTGGTTTGCTTGTCCTAGGAGCAGCTGCATGGGTCCAAGGCTTTCTGAGTATGACCGCTGCAGTTTTTCGATTATCTTTCGTGAATATCCCTTTTATCGTTGGCCTCTTGACCTTTACAAGTGGTTATACCTTCGCAGTGTGCCAAAGATTCTAAATCGAGCTACTGTCAAAGTTGCTAACAGCAATGCTATTTTGCGTCGTCTTAAAGCTAATGGTATTATCAGGAATGTTCATGTTGTTGGTATCTTTCGTGATTTTTCTTTTTTTCCAAAGGCTACTTCTTATGATTTTTTGTCTTTTCCTCTCAAGAAAAAGGTCCTAACTTTTCTTGGTGGGCTGACTTATACCAAAGGGATTTTATTTGTACTTAGAAGTTTACTTTCTGTTTTACATGAGAGAGATGATACTAGTTTTCTTATTGTTGGTCACGGGCCGCTTGAAAAAGCGATTCGTGATTTTATTTTAGAGAATAACATTTCTGATAAAATTTTTCTTAGTTCTTCTGTATCTTTGGACTCTATTACTGAAATCTACAGAAGGAGTGACATTGTTGTTTTACCTTCTTTGTGGCAAGAGCCCTTTAGCGGTGTTATTTTAGAAGCTGGTCTTATGAAAAAACCTGTCGTTGCTTCTGCGGTAGGGGGAAATGTTGAAGTGATACTTGACGGAAAGACGGGTTTTCTTGTTTCACCAAACGATTCTTCTTTGTGGAGAGAGCGCATATCTTATTTACTTGATAATCCTTCTATTTGTCGCAAAATTGGAGAAGCAGCCTTTAGGCATATTAAAAATAATTTTTCAAGAGAAGTTATTACTAAGAAGATTGAAGGCCTCTACCTATCCGCGAATGTAGGGTAATACTGCCCTTCCCACTTTGTTGACAAATGTTCCATCAACTGCAAACTGATGCTGCAGGTAACTTAGAGCAGAAAGCTCGTATTTATGGGAGAAATCTTTGTTCTTTAACCTTTTTTCAGGGATGCTTCTTATAAACGGCACCTTTACTTCGTTAAGTGGCAAAAGATTGACGTAATCTCTTATTGCTTTGAAGTAGCTTGAGTCCTGCATCCAGTTTAGCCACGTTAGTTTTAGCCTGTCTGCCCACCTGTCAAGGGCATCCCAGTCTTCGGTTTTTTCAAATGGCTTGAACCCTTCTTTTATTGCAAGGTTGTACATTGCTGAGCCTGGGTAGGGTAAGTAGAAACCAACAGAGTAACGCATATTTGGATTTATTTTGAGCAGTTCTAGGATTAAGTTTACTGTTTCAAATGTTTCTTCTTTTGTTTCGGTTGGTACACCAACAATAAATGACCCTACGGTTCTTAATTCCTTTGCCCTATTTAGAAGCTTTACCCCTTTTCTTATTGCTTCTACAGTTTGTGCTTTATCCATGAGCCTTAAAATCCTGTCTGAACCAGACTCTAGTCCGAAAAGAACTTCCCTACATTCCGTTTCTATTAATACGTCGGTTATTTTCTCATTAATCATCCCAATTCTTATCTCACCATACCATGGGAGCTTTACTTCTCTTACAATCTCTATTGCTCTTGGTGGATTTGCGAACAAAAGATCGTCGTAGAACCTTAATCCATCTATATTGTACCTGTCTTTTAGTTCTTTTATTTCATTTATGACTTTTTTTGTTCCGTGCGCTCTCCATTTTCTTGCGTTAAATTCTTGATTATAACAGAAAGAACAATCAAATGGACAGCCCCTGCTTGATATGAATCCAAGAATTTTTTTTGAATCCCAATGTCTGTCTAAGAATTTCTCTACATCAATAAGACTCCAGTCTAGGCTATATTTGTCTAAGTCCTGTACGAAGGGTCTTTTCTGGTTTAATTTTATAATTCCGTTTTTTTTGTATCCTAGTCCGAAAATATCTTCAAAATTTACTCTTCCTAGCATCGCTTTTGTAAATTCAACAATTGTCTCTTCTCCTTCTCCTACCACCACATAATCAATGTAATCTTCGTTTAGACATTGATATGGAAGAAGGCTTGGATGTATGCCCCCCCAAAGGATAGGGGTTGTTGGGTCAATTGCTTTTACAGCTTTTGAGAAATCGGCAGAGTCTCTTGTTTTACTTCCTGTAAAGACAGATACGCCTAGGTATAATGGTTTTATTTCCGCTACTTCTTTAGCATACTTTTGGATATCTCTTGTTGAGAAACTGTAAACCTTTACATCATATCCTTCTTTTTTTAATGCTCCCCCAACGTAGAGCAATGCTAATGGTGGGATTCTTACATCTTCTGGTTTGCTGACATTAATTAGAACTATCGGCCTTTCCACACCCTATCCCACCTAGAAATAGTTCCGTTATCATTGTTTATAAATATTCTTATTCCATAGATTCTATTGCTTTTCTAAATGCCTCTATGCTCTTTTCTTTGGTGTAATTTTTTACAATTTTCTGTGCTTTTTTTGCGTAGCTTATTCTTTTTTTATTATCATTGAAAAGGCCAATTATTGTCTTTGCTGCTTGGCTTGAGTTCTCTACAACCAATTCTTTTCCAGCTTTTTCTACAATATAATTATTTCCTGCACCCTTTGAAACAACTGGTACAAGGCCTGCACACATCCCTTCTAGAATTGCAATCCCTGCAGGCTCAATTCTTGCAAGACTGATAATTATTGTTCCCTTTCTTATATACTCTTCTGGCTTATTTGCCCACCCTGTAAATACTACCCCATTTATTTTTCTTTCTTCAAGCTGCTTTTGAAGGCTTCCGAAACCAACCATATACAACTTTGCATTTGGGAATCTCTTTTTTACTATTTCAAATGCTTTTATTGTATTGTCTGCTCCCTTTTCTTTTCCAATCCTTCCAACAAATATGACTGTGTTGTTTTCCCTTTCTTTTACCTTTGCAGTATGCCTTTTTATGTCTACGAAGGGGAACACAACCTTTATTTTTGCCTTTACTGGCTTTGGTATAAGTGATTCCATCATGGGTGATGTTGGGATAAGAAGGTCAAACTTTTTTAGTGTCCAGAGGTATAGTTTTCTTTTTGTTTTTGTCATGAACTTATAGTAATAGAGTTTTGGGTCTGATACAATTCCGACAAGTTTCCTTTCTTTGTTTCTATGCTTCCAGAGCGCCCCTGTGAGAAACTGTGAGCCTCCTTCGCAGAGCAGAAGGTCAGTATCTTTTGGTATTTTTAGTATTGTTGTGAATGACTTTACAAACCTCTTGATGTTTCTTAGGTTAAGCTTTCCTTCGGCCCTATCCGATACAAATTTGGCTTTAATGCTCTCTGCCCATGCTTTATGTACCGGGTGGGGTGTGTTGTAGATAAACGTTATTTTCATGGTTTAGGCTTTGCTTTCGTAAGTTATTTAAATCTTCTTTTTTGATTTTATTTTTGGTGGTTTTATGCTGTCTTTGAATGTTGGTTGTGGCAAGGATATACGTCAGGGGTTTATCAATCTTGACTGGTATTATAGGCCTGGCGTTGACGTTGTATGTAACATCGACAAAAATGGCTTTCCGTTTAAGAATGATTCTTTTGAATACATCTATTGCAGTCATGTTCTTGAGCACCTTCAAGACGTTATTAAAACAATGGGAGAGCTTCATAGGATCTCTAAAAATGGAGCCACTATCGTTATTCGAGTTCCCCATTTTTCAATTTATAATGCACTTGCAGAAATAACCCACAAACACAGCTTTTGCTATCTTTCCTTTGACCAGTTTGCCAAAGATGACTTTTATGAAGAAAACTATGGACCTGCAAAGTTCGAAATTATTGAGAAAAAGATTAATTTTTCTATAAGCAAAAAGTTAAAATACCTAAACTTCATATTTAATCCACTCATAAATAGGGTTTTACTCTATAAATTTGACTTTTATGAGCGTTTTTTTTGCTATTTGCTTCCGAGCGAAGAGCTTTATGTAAAATTACGGGTGGTGAAGGCGGATGGAAATTAAAGATAAGATTAACCGCGCTGTTGGTCTTTATTCTTACTTTAGTAGGGATGTTGTCAGCAAGGCACATCCAACTATTTTTCAGATCGAACCCACTAATCACTGCCCAATGACCTGCTTTATGTGCCCGCGTACTACACTTATGAAGCGTGAAAAAGGGTTCATGGATATTGAGTTATTCAGAAAAATTATTGATCAGGCTGAGTATACCAAGGATTATATTCATATGCATCATTTTGGTGAGTCCCTTACCCATCCACAATTTCCCGAGATGATTTCCTATTGCCACAAGAAGGGTGTCAAAACAAGAGTTTCTGTGAATCCCCCTATGCTTAGCAAGACACTGTCTGAGAGGCTTGTTTCCTCCGGGCTTGATGCAATTCACCTGTCACTTGATGGGATGGATGATGCAACCTATAAATCCATCCGTGGTCCTGCAGCAAATTATGCCCTAGCTGTTGAGAACATTCATAATTTACTTAAGGTTAAAGAGGAGCATGGTGGGAAGACTCCACATATAACCATAGCTATTATTCTTATGAAGGCAACAGAGAAGCAAGTTGCAGGGTTTAGAAAAAAATGGACTCTTCCTGGTGTTGATAAAGTAATGGTTAAATCATTTTCTATTTTTGGGTCAAATGAAAACTTTCTTGATTATGCTACTGAAGAGTCTGCAAATCACATCAGAAAAAATCCACTTGTCTACCCATGCAGACTGCCTTGGGAATCTGTTGTTGTTATGTGGGATGGCAAGGTTGTTCCTTGTTGTTATGATTATGATGCTAAGTACNTTCTTGGCAACTTAAATACAGANGGTCTTGAGGAAATATGGAATGGTGAGAAGATGCAGGAGCTTCGCCGCCAGCATATCACCAGCGANTTTAAGGACAATCCTTTTTGCGGTAAATGTAAGGAGCGTTANGGTAATCCNGGCTTTGACCAACCAATTGAGTTTCTCAAAGAGGGTGTTCGCTTTGCTCTTAGGCGTTTAGAGAAATCTTCTGACTATCCTGTTTAATTTTTCTATTCTTATTCCTGTTTTTGTCTGAATAAGCGAGATGAATACGAGGTCTTCTCTCTCTAGTGTTTTTGTTATGAGAAGAAGTGCCAGGTAGCTTGCTATAAACACACCCCCCCCAAACATTAATCTTAGAATTTCTTCGTTTACTTGGCTTTTTACTAGGATTAGCAGGATGGCACTTAAGGACACAGCTATTATTGCCCTTAGAATTCTACTATCAAACTGGTTAATCTTTGTTGTTTTTCTTGCTATAAATATAGTGGTAGCCGCTATGGCAAATAAGGATATTGCTGTTGCTATGCTTGCTCCAATAATTCCGTAGCTTGGAATGAGCAGTATGTTAAGTGTTAGATTTAANATTGCACCTATAAGACTTATTATGAATACAGTGTTTGTCTTTTTGAATACTAAAAGTGTGTTGTTTGCAGTTAGCGCTAGATGGTGAATGAAGTAACCTATTGTTAGAATGCTTAGTGCCAGCCCTCCAGACATATACACCTTTCCAAATAGNATACCAAGCACTTCTTCTGGCATTATTATNAATAANGTAAGTGGTATGAGGTTTGCCAAAATTATCCATTTTGTTACTACNTTAAATGTNCCCTTGAACTCGTCATCTTTTTTTTGCGCNTAGAGATGTGTTAAAATGGGAAGAAACAAGCTTAATATCGCGCTTGTCACTACATATGTCAGTTGTGCTGTGGGAACTGCNGAGTTATATATTCCAACATCTTCTGCTGAACTATATATNCCAAGTATTATTGTATCTGTCCAATTAATTGCCAGGAGAATCAATGTATTCAATACTAGTGGGACAGAATAAACCAATAGTTCTATGTTATTTTCCATGGCGATTACTTTGTTCCTGAGAATAGGGTATACCTTTTTTTGCGTGTAATAGGCTATAAGTATAAAACTTACCAGTATTGCTACTGCAAATGCCCAGGTTGCACCAACTATTCCGAATCCTAACCAGAGAAGTACTATTGTTATAATTACTTTCACTGAATTTTCTGTAATATTTTTCGCATATGTTTCATATTTTATTTTATCGAATACCCTTGCTATACTAAACAAGTTGCTTCTTAGAACATCGAAGGGAATTACAAAGCTAATTATCTTCAGCAATATCCCTAATTGTTCATTCTTGAATATACCTATTGCTATCTTGTCAGAAGAGATAAAGAGTGCTGCTGCAAGAAATATACTTGTTAATGTTGTAATCTTGAGAGAGCCAGTTATTGCCCCCTTTAGTTTTTTTTCTTCCCCTGTTGATTTGTAGTAAGCTGCATTTCGGAGGATGCCTTGGTTGATACCTAGCAGAGCTGCTATTACAACCATCCCATATATTGCCAATGCGATTGAGAGCGTCCCATACTCTTGAGCTCCGACTCTTGCAACAATTAACCTGTAAAGAAAGCTGAATATCTTTGAGATAAATACCCCTACAAAGACGATGATAGCTCCCTTTGCAATTGATCTTAGAGGTTCTTCTTTAACCATTCCTCCTTTGACCTTTTTCTCTTTAAAAATACTTCTTTGAGAATTCTTTATATTAGTTCATTACCAGCTTTGTCTTTTAAGTGAATCACTCTTACGGGGCAGCTTTGTGCAGCTTCCTTATTTATTTCCAAATCTTTTCCTTGCATCTCTTTTTCTTCCCATCCGTCTTTTCTTCTGTTTGCATCTTTTACGTCTGATTTGCACTCATCGTAATCCATTACCCAAAATTCCGGAGCTACAGCTGCACATGCTCCACAACCAATACAACCTGGACGGTTATGTAGAATTTTAAAATCTGACATTCTATAACTCCTTCTTTTTGATAGTCATTTTAATAACCTACCATATAAAAATCTTTTTGTTAAACTTACCTTGTACTTGACTAGATATACCTTGAATTGTGATATTTTTAAACTTACCGATATATTTAAATATGAGTTCTTTGGCTTATCTTTATTGGGTGTGGTGATGCTTGTGAAAGTTCTTCTTTTGAATCCTCCTTGGCCTGGAAAAGGAATAGGTACTCGTTCTCAAAACAGGATTATTAAACAGCGTGCTGATATGTTTGTTCAATATCCACTTTTTATGGGGTATTCTTCAGCTCGTCTTCGAAAAGCAGGATATGAAGTTGGGTTTATTGANGCTATAGTTGAAAGGCTTTCTTTTGACGAGACGACCAATCGCGTTCAGAAGTTTGATCCTGATGTTATTCTTGTTGAGAGTGTTACTCCAAGTATCGATTATGATATTGATTATATGAAAAGACTCAAGGGGCTTGTTGGTGCGAAAATAGTCTTTTGCGGACCTCATGTTACCCATTTTGGTGGCAAATCTCTTGAAGAATATCCTGTTCTTGATGTTGTTATTAAAGGTGATTTTGACACACGTATTGTTGAAGTTGTTGAAAATCTTGAAGATGATGATGCCCTATCAAAGATAGGAGGCATTGCTTATCGCACATGCGACGGTGTTGTTGTTGATACTGGCAAGGCAGTCTTTCTTGATAATTTAGATGACCTTCCGTTTCCTGATAGAGAGACTATTCCATTTAATAGCTATGGTGAAGCTTGGTACAATCGCAGACCCTTTATCAATATGCTAACAACCCGTGGTTGCCCCTATGGCTGTACTTTCTGTATTTCTCCCCATGCAATGGAGGGTCTTAAGTGGCGTCAACGTTCTATTTCAAATGTTATTTCTGAGATACGTGAAGTTGTTACAAAGCATGGTGTAAAAGAAATCAATTTTGATGATCCTACTTTTACTATTGATCCCAAGAGGGTTGTTGCATTTTGTCGTGCACTTAGGAACAATAAACTTAAGATAATTTGGACATGCAATGGTCGAGTTGATAATGTTGTTCGTCATCCCCAAATGCTTTCTGAGATGCGCAGAGCTGGTTGCAAGATGATTCGCTTTGGTATTGAGGCTGGCAACCCGGAAGTTCTCAAAGCCATTCGAAAGGGGCTTACTCTTGACCAGATGCGTGAAGGTGTGCACCTTACCAAGAAGGCTGGTATTCTTGCCCTTTGTGGTTTTATGTTTGGATTTCCTACAGACAGTCGTGAAACAATAGAGGATACAATTGCAATTGCCAAGGAGCTTAGACCAGACCTTATACAAGCATCCATTGCGATGCCATACCCAGGTACTGTCCTTTATGATGAGGCTGTTCGCGATGGGAAAGTCATTGCAAAAAGCTGGAAAGAATTTGATATGACTTACGGGCCTGTTGTTCAAACAAAAGACATGACGCGTGAATACCTTGAAGGCATACTAAAACGCATGTATCGCGAATTTTATTTTAGGCCTAGTTTTTTTGTGCAAACCCTTTTTGGAATTCGCCGTATTTCTGATGTAAGCCGTATTAGCCGCAATTTTGTTACCATGGTTCGCACTATGCTTTTTTATGATGCTAAGGGTTCTGAAGGGCGAGCAAATGAGGAAGAGATTCAGTCTCAGCCTATTGAAATTCAAGCTATNCAGGCTGGCCTTAAAAGGGNGGTGGAGGTGTGATGAAAAAGGTTCTTCTTTTATATCCCCAGGATAGTGTTACNAAGGAGTTTATGTCTGAGAGGCCCCCTCTTGGACTTGCTTATCTTGGCGCTTTTTTAGAGCGAGCTAACCACGAAGTTAAGATTGTTGATCTTAACCTTGATGAACTTGACAACAAAGATATTATTGATTATGATGTTATAGGGATTTCTTTTCTGACTCCTTTTTACACTTCTGTTCAAGAACTTATAAGAAAAATTCGGGCTGTAAAACCAGATGTTTTCATTATCCTTGGAGGTGCCCATGCAACTCTTATGTCCGAGCAAGTACTCAGAGAAACCGATGTTCAGTTGGTTGTTCGCGGTGAAGCAGAATACACTTTTCTTGAAATTCTTGAAAACCTTGATTCTGGAGACTTTTCCAGTGTTAAGGGAATTACTTATTTTGGCAAAGATGGAAAAGTACACCATACTGAAAGTCGCCCACTTTTATCGAATCTTGATGAACTTCCTTTTCCTGCACGCCACCTTTTGAGAATTGACCGGTATGTAAATGTCATGCACAATGAGCGGTGCACTACTATTATGACCTCCCGCGGTTGTCCTTANGCTTGTGCTTTCTGCTGNCAGGTTGAGAAACGCAATTGGCGACCTAGGAGCGCAAAAAATGTCGTTGATGAAATTGAAGATGTTTACCATAAATANAACATTAAGGTCTTCTATTTTTACGATGATATGGTTACTCTAGACAGACAACGAATTATTGATATCTCTAAAGAGNTTATTGACCGCGGTCTTAAGATTAAGTGGAAATGTGCTTCACGTGTCAACCTTATTGATGATGAAATGGTTGGCTGGATGAGAAAATCCGGATGTTTTGGTATCAACTTTGGTGTTGAGAGTGGAGATATGGATATCTTAAAGAAGATCAGCAAGGGTATAAATTTAGACCAAGTACGCAATGCTTTTAAAATTGCAAAAAAGCATGGGATTGAGGCCAAAGGTTACTTTATCATCGGATTTCCATGGGAAAAAGAAGAGCATGTCCTTCGCACTATAAATTTTTCACTAACTCTTGATGCTGATGAGTTGCAGTATCTTATCCTTGTTCCCCTTCCAGGAACAGAGATTTGGGACTATGCTATTCGTGAAGGGGTTATTGACCCGAGTAACGTTGACTGGAATGAATTTCGCCTTGTCACTTTAGACTTTAAGAACAAAGTATTTTTCACAAATAACATTTCTGAACAACGGCTTTTAGAGCTTCGAAAGNTTGCTTATCGCAAGGCTGTATTGCATACTCTTAAACGCAAGATCCGCAGTGGGGATGTAAAGTATATCTATAGNATTGTTAGAGAGAAATGGAACNTAGGTCTTGGGAAGTTTGTCTGGAATATGTTCTTTTCCAGAAAGTCTCCAGAACCTATAAAAATAACAGAGAGNTTTGCCAACAATATGGCCACATAGTAGCCTTTAAAAATTTTTCTTTCTATTCTTTTACATGGTTAAGGTATCTGTTGTTATTCCTGCCTATAATGCAGAGAAGAGCATTCGCGCTACTCTTGATTGNCTCTCTAAACAGAACTATTCTAANTTTGAGGTTATTGTTGTCGATGACTTTTCTTCNGATAGCACTTCTTTTGCTGCTTCTTCTGTTAAGGTTATCCGTAACGAAACCAATATGGGTCCTGCAGCTTCACGAAATGTGGGCATACATCATTCGAAAGGAGAGATAATTGCCTTTACTGATGATGATTGCATAGTACCATTTAACTGGGTGCTAAATATTGTCAAGCATTTTGAAAATGAACAAGGCATTTCTGTTGTTGCAGGTGATACAAAAATACCCCCTGCTGGTTTTTTAGGAGACTCCATTTCTTTACTTGGCTTTCCTGGCGGTGGGAATGTTGGTTTTGAGAAGATGTGGCATGTTTCTTCTAGCGGTCTTACTGATCACTTTACTTCCTGCAATTTTGCTGCCAGAAAATCCGTTTTTGAGCGTTATGGCTACTTTGACGAGAGTTTTCCTCTTGCTGGAGGAGAAGACCCTGAACTTGCCTACAGGTTATTTCGCCAAGGGTGCAAAATTCGCTTCTGTCCAGATGTTATTGTCCATCACCCAGCCCGTAGAACACTTTCTTCTTTTATTTCGTGGCAATTGAAACGCGGTGAGAGCAATTATTACTTTAAACGAAAAGTTGGCAGGGTTAGCGGATTTCTTAAGCTGCGCCTTTGGTCCTCTAAAAATGTTGTTCTACATTCTCTTTTTAGTCTTAGAATTTTTTTAGTAGTGCCTCTCTTGTTTCTGAGCTTCTCTTTACAACAAGCCGGTTATTTAAAAGCCTGTTTTAAAAAATCTTAGATTTCTTTTCATGCTGCAGAATCTTTCTTGTTAACATGAAATAGGCACCGATATTATAAACCCAGCCATAGATTCCATAGAAGATTATGAGTTCGTATGTTCTTCCAAATATTGCCGCTAGTAACAAAGACCATACAATAAATGGAGCGTCATAAAAGAAATTTTTCATTACTAAGCTTGCTCCCTTTGTTTCTTCTATTACTTCGTCAGCATATGGGAACTCGTGCTTAAAGAAGATATAAATGTAGTTTGTCATAACATAGGAGGTTACAGCCAGTGCCCCAAAAATGATAATCTGTATGTTATTTGTCGTTTTAAAAAGCCCAAATGTTAAAGTACCGATTACAAGACTAAACTTGAACACATCTGGCACGTGGTCTATCCAGGCTCCGAACTTACTGCTTGATTTTTGCATTCTTGCAAGACTGCCATCAATATAATCTGCCCAGTTGTTTAATAGAAGAGAGATTGCCCCAATTAGAATGTATGTGTATGTCCCTTTTGTGAAGAGGTATGCTGTTAAGTATCCCCAAATTATAACAAATACTGTTAGTTGGTTTGGGCGCAGGTTAGTATTCTTATATATCCAACGCGTCGGGGGTATTGTTATATACCTTCCCCACCTTTTGAATAAATTTCCTTTAAGCTCTTTTTCTTTTATTATTCCCTCGTTTTCTGTTTTGAATTTTTCGACTCTCTGCTTAATCTTTTTTATTAACATTGTCTTAATGTTTATTTGTTTTTTTGGGCCTTAGAGAAATCAATTATCTTTCTCATAATCTCAATTGTTTTTACCGGTTCGTCTCCCTGAGCTGTTTCTTCAGAGAGCATAACAAAGTCGCTTCCAGACTGAACTGCGTGATACACATCAGAGACATCAGCACAATTTGGCTTGTCTGACTTTATTGTTGACATCATCATTTCGGTTGCAACAATTACTTTCTTTCCTTTCTCATTACACTGCCTTATTATCTCTTTTTGATAATGGGGTACTTTTTCAAAACCAATATCTGTTCCTAGGTCCCCTCTATCTATAAGAACCATGTCTGATGCATCAATTATTTCTTTTGCATTTTCTACTGCTTCTTTTGTTTCTATTTTAGCTACGATTTTTGTATTTCCCCCTTTTTCTTTGATGTAGTCTCTCATTCTTTTTACTTCTTCTGCGTTTCTTACATAAGACATACCAATATAGTCTATCTCCCTTTTGATTGCAAGATCGACAAGTTCTTCATCTGTGAGGTTGTGAGAGACCCCCTTTTTCCTTCTTCCCGGGATGTCCAGAAGTATTGGGTGACTAAATTTACGAAGATAGGCAATGTCTGGAATTCCAAAAGAACCGTTCAACCTGAAAAGGCCAACACCCTTTGCTACAATATCTTTGAGGTGGGGTATTGTTTTTGGTCCTACTGTGCACACAATCTCTGCCATTTTTTGTCACCACATACTGCTTTTTCTATTTTCTTTTATAAGGCTTTCTTTTATAGAGGCTTTGTCCTAAAAGTCGCCGGATGCCTAAGTGTAGTATCTGAATTACTTACCCAAACCGCAATTCTGCTCTAAAAACCTCGGTTTCAAAAAGATTTAGGATAGAGCCTTTTATAGAGTATTACAATTAAGACAAAAGAAGGCTGTTTTTGTAACATTGTTTTTACCACCGAATGGTTTATAAACTATTTATCTTTATTTCTTCTTATGTCAAATAAAGCACCAAAATTGGTAGTCTCGTCTGATTTAAACGGCACGTTGGTGCATCAACATACAATGGGTGATATGATTCGTCTTTATAGGGGTGAAGAGCAATTTGAAGAGGCTAATGCTGTTTTTAAAATGCAAACCAGTGGAACAGCAACAATGGAAGAGGCTTTTGGTACTGCTGGTCCGTTAACCAAGGGTTTAACTTTACGTCAAGCAATACAATATACTCAAGAACATATGCGGTATGTTAACGGGTTTGGCGATTTTCTTGGATTTCTAAGGCAGAATGGAATACCTTTTGTAATTAACTCTACAGGTTATTCAGTTACTATCTATTCTATAATAGGAAGGGTTGGCGAGGAGAATGTGCATGGCCAGATAGGGAATTTCTTGAAATTTGGGCTGGACGGTGATTGTAGGTCGACTTTGACAGAAGCGGAATTGAAAGATAGAGTAAAACGTTACTTTTCCTTTGGTCCTAAAGTTGCTCTTTTTGATAAAAATTATGACCTGATTAAAGCAACAGGAGAAATAGAGCTTGGCATTGTCGATGAAGCTGCAAAAGCTGAATTAATTACCAAATATGCAAAATATAATTTTCCAGGTATGGTCTCTTCACAGATAGTGCATATGGGCGATACTATGGGGGATAGTTGGGGGATACTTGGCGTTGCCCAAGCTGGTGGTGTTGGAATAGCTTTTAATTATAATGAAGCTTTAGAAGATTTTCTTAAAGAAAGAGGCAGTAGTGCTTTGGAGAGAATACATTTTGTTGATAAAAAGGGTCTGCGTTCAAATTTAACCAAGATAATTCCAATTTTAGAAGATTTGGTTATAGGCAGTTAATATGGCTTTGGAATGTCCTTTTTGTGATTTGGAAACAATACGTAGGGATGACGAACTTGTTCGTGACTATGGTCCGTTTTATTTAAAGGTTGGGAAGGGCGTTTTCACACCGGGTCATGTTCTTTTAATCCCAAAAGGACACACTTTTTGTTTTGGGGAGGTTCCAGAATCACTTGACGATAGA
>C687J35174_10000643_pt1 | contig 52194 bp, 55 predicted proteins | sample RifCSPhighO2_01_FD_35174 | JGI IMG/M metagenome (IMG submission 35174) | reverse complement strand
TGGCAAAAAAAGAGTGGCATCTACCACAGACCCAAAAGATAGCAAGGGTTATCAAGTCTTTTTCTATAACCGAGAAAACTGTTTTCTACTTTTTCGTCGGAATATTTTTCATAACCGGACTGACTCTTCTGTGGCAGGTCAATAAACTCTTTACGGTAACCGTCCCGGACTATGGCGGAAGTCTAACCGAAGGAGTTGTGGGTTCACCGAGGTTCATAAATCCGTTACTGGCCTCAAGCGACATAGACAAAGACCTGACTTCGCTCATATATTCGGGGTTACTCAAGGTGAATTCAAAAGGAGAACTGGTTCCGGACCTTGCCGAAAGTTACACCATATCACCAAACTCTCTTGTTTATGCATTTAAACTAAAAGATAACCTCTACTTTCATGATGGGACAAAAGTAACAGCCGACGATGTAGTTTTCACAGTAGAAAAAGCTCAAGACTCATCTTTGAAAAGCCCGAGGGAGACAAACTGGAACGGTGTGAAAGTGGAAAAAATAGACGACAGGACGATATCTTTTACACTGAAACAGTCTTACTCACCTTTCATACAAAATACCACACTAGGAATCCTACCCAAACATATCTGGAAATCGGCCTCGGTAGAAGAATTCCCTTTCAGCCAGTTCAATACCAATCCCATAGGCACGGGACCGTACAAAGTGGATTCTATTTCCTACACCAGTAGTGGTCTGCCATCGGAATATCAGCTGGTCTCTTTTAATAAATATGCCCTCGGAAAAGCTTTCATAACTAGCGTAACAATAAAATCATACTCCGACGAGAAAGCAATAATCGAAGCCTATAACAACGGTAATATTGAAAGTCTACACGGCATAACACCGAAACAGTTGCCGACTCTCCTAGTGGAGAACGATAAGGTTAATCTATCCCCTCTGCCTCGCATCTTTGGAATATTTTTCAATCAGAATGTCGCACCAGTGCTGGTTTACAAAGAAGTCAGGCGGGCTTTGGACACCGCGACGGACAAACAAGCCATCGTCGATGCTGTCCTCGGAGGATACGGGCAAGTTATAAATAGTCCGGTACCGGTAAAAGACATAGATGAAGTCGGGGCCGTCATGACACCGGAAGAAAGGGTAGAAAAAGCCAAGGCGATTTTGACAAAAGCCGGATGGAAGCAGGACGCTGACGGTATATTTGAAAAAAAGGAGGGAAAGAATACGGTCAAGTTGGCATTTTCAATATCTACCGGAGATGCACCCGAGCTGAAAGAAGCGGCTATCTTGATTCAAAAACAGTGGACGGCTATCGGAGCAAATATTGCCGTAAGAATATTTGAGATTGGAGATTTGAATCAAAACATCATAAGACCGCGCAAATATGATTCGCTTTTGTTTGGAGAGATTATAGGCAGAGACTACGACCTGTATCCCTTTTGGCATTCGTCACAGAGAGTGACCCCGGGATTGAATATCGCTCTCTATACAAATGTAAAAGCAGACAAGGCTCTGGAGAATATACGAAAGGCGACCGACAAAACAGTCCAGGAAACATATCTGGCCGGTTTCAATAAAGAAATCCGGAATGATATCCCGGCCGTTTTCACATACTCGCCGTATTTTATTTATATAGTCCCGAAGAAAGTTAACAATGTGAATCTCGGAATGTTGACGGTGCCGGCAGAACGATTTAGCGATATAAACGAGTGGTATATAGAAACAAACAATGTTTGGGGAATATTCGTAAAAGATAAGGAGTAATTTTTAATTTTTGAATTTTTAATTTTATAAAGAAAGATTAAATGTTTAAAAATTAAATCATTAGAAATTATTTAAAAATTACAAAATTAATAATTATAAAATTTAATTACATGGACAATACAATAGACACAAAGATAGCGGAGGCAGGAAGAGGGCATGTCGGAAGTCACAGAGGTGGACCGGGCGGAAGACAATCACGAAGGCCTTTCTCGCATAGACCAACCCCAATGCACATGGAAGGAAAAAATCATGACGTCATACCGCCGATCGGAGACAACATCCGCATAATTCCTCTTGGTGGAGTGGAAGAAATCGGCAAGAACATGAGCCTTATCGAATACAAAAACGACATCATCGTCGTGGACATGGGCTTTCAGTTCAACGACGATGATACTCCGGGAGTAGATTATATTCTCCCGAACACGAAATATCTGGAGGACAGAAAGGACAAAATCCGCGGGGTACTTATTACCCACGGACACTTGGACCATATCGGAGGTATCCCCTACATAATGGAACGAATAGGTAATCCCCCACTTTATACCCGTGCCCTGACTTCGATAATGATACGAAAAAGACAGGAGGAATTCCCTCACCTACCGGAACTGGATATTAAAGTTGTGGAGAAAGAAGACACTATCACTATGGGAGATTTGAAAGTGAAATTTTTCGCAGTAACCCATACTATACCCGACTCGATGGGAGTTATTATCAAAACTCCATATGGAAGTATCGTTACTCCGGGGGACATCAAACTCGATCATGTGGATGGAGTGCCGACAGAAGCCGAAGAAAAAGAGTTCGGGCGATTCAAGGATGAGAAAGTGCTGTTGCTTATGATGGATTCCACCAATGTGGACAACCCGGGATTCTCCACACCGGAGAGACTGGTCTGCCAAAACCTGGACGAAATCATAAAAAACATAAAAGGGCGATTGATTATCGGGACCTTCGCTTCACAGCTCGAGCGAGTCATGAGCATAGTCCTCTCTGCCGAGAAATACGGCAAGAAAGTGGTGGTTGAAGGACGAAGCATGAAAAACAACATAGAAGTTGCTCTGAAAATGGGACTACTCAAAGTAAAACCAGAAACTATTATAACTACGGCCGAGATGGAGAGTTATCCACCGGACAGGATTATCGTTTTGGCCACCGGAGCACAAGGTGACGAGTTCGCAGCGTTGATGCGAATGTCGAACAAGAGTCATAAATATTTCAAAGTTACTCCACGCGACACGGTACTGCTCTCCTCATCGATTATTCCGGGAAACGAAAAATCCGTACAAAAACTGAAGGATAATCTGACGAGGCAGGGGGCGAAAATAATTCACTACAGAACTTCCGATGTTTATATTCACTCAACGGGTCACGGAAACCGTGGAGAGTTGGAGTGGCTACACAAGAAAATCGGTGAGAAATTCTTTATGCCCATACACGGAAACCACTACATGCTACGCATGCACGAGGAACTGGCCCAGAACCTGGGGATGCCGAAAGAAAACATCATCGTTCCGGATAACGGCTCAATCATAGAAATCCAGAACGAAGGACAGGCCTTTGTCCGGCTGAAGGAGGAAGCACCTAGCGGAATCATGATGGTGGATGGTTTCTCCGTCGGTGATGTGCAGGAAATGGTTATCCGGGACAGGAAAATGCTCTCCCAGGACGGTATATTCGTTATCGTGGTCAGTATAAACACAAAGACCGGTAAACTGAAGAAATCACCGGATATTATCGCCCGAGGATTCGTATATGTGCGAGAGTCGCAGGACCTCCTCACGAGCGCCCGCATGATAATCAAAAAAACCGTTGAGGATACCACCCACGGCATGAACCCTATCAACTTCGACTTCGTCAAATCGAACCTGGCCGATAATGTCGGACGGTTCCTGTTCCAAAAAACGGCAAAAAAACCGATGGTAATACCGGTTATCCTCGGCGTCTAGAACAATTTTCAATTCCTAATTTTCAATTTTCATTGAATTTCCAATGAACTGATTTACAATGTTTGAAAATTGAAAAATTGTAAATTGAAAATTATATTATGTTATAATATTCCCTATGGACAAACTTCTATTGCCCTTTAGACAGAGTAAACTACTCAATACCCTGTTTATTTCCAACGTATTTATTTCTCTGCACTATGCGATGATTATATACGTTAATTCATCCTATCTCTCTAACTTTTTTTCGGAGACACAGGTTTCGGCGCTGTACATCATAGGTTCTATAATAAATACCATCCTCCTCCTTAATGCTTCCAGAATATTGGAAAAGGTGGGTATATATAAATTCACCATGGCCACCGTGATTCTGGAGTTACTGGCAACTCTCGGCATGGCCCTGTCCAGTACGCCATTTTTCGTCGGACTGTATTTCCTAATACACCTCAACATAATAGCTCTCCTCCTATTTAATATGGATATCTACGTGGAAAATATATCGAAAAATAATGCTCTGACCGGAAGCGTAAGGGCGACATATCTCACTATGACCAACGTAACCATAATCGTTGCCCCGAGCATCGTAGCTCTCCTACTTTTGGGTAACAAATACCTATACGTCTACGCCATATCATGTCTTTGCATCATTCCGGCTTATTATTACACCAAAAAATTCAAAGCGGTTGTGACTAGGAAAGTACATCATATAAATATAAAAAACACGATAGCCGAGTATGTAAAAAATAGAGATTTGTATAACATCTTCACCGCTGGATTTCTCTTGCAGCTTTTTTATGCATACATGGTTGTGTACACACCAATATATCTCAATAAATATATTGGCTTCAGTTGGCCCGAGATAGGAGTGATGTTTACCATAATGCTCGTGCCGTTCGTTTTGTTCGAAATGCCAGTTGGAGAATTAGAAGATTATAAATACGGAGAAAAGGAATTTTTGACTATCGGATTTGTTATAATGGGACTAGCCACTATTTTCATGAGTTTCATTACACTGAAAGTTTTCTGGATATGGGCCGTCGTTCTGTTTATCACCCGTATAGGGGCCAGCCTGGTCGAGGTCAGCACCGAAAGTTACTTTTGGAAACTAGTGCACCCGGACAAAACCGACGTAATAGGATTCTTTCGTATTAACCGTCCAATCTCTTTCATGGTGGCTCCACTACTGGCCACTCTGACCTTTCAGTTTATTCCATTTCAATATATTTTTATCGTCGTGGGCTCTATCATGATATTGGGAACCAAATATTCTCTTAGTCTCAACGATACCAAGTAAATAAACTATGTTATAATGCCGATATGACAGGAAATAAAATAGCAAAATTTTTCGATAGACTAGAAGATAAGGTTAGAAGTTTCCTGAGTCGTCGACCTATTTTTTATGCTTTCTTGGGAGGAGTCGGGGTTGTCCTGTTCTGGAGGGGTGTATGGCATATGGCTGACGATGCCAATATGGCTCCGATTATATCTCTCATAATAGGAAGTCTTATATTGCTTATCATAGGAGCATTCGTGACTACATTCATAGGAACAAAGCTTATAATAAGCGGACTCTATGGAGAGAAGAAATTAACCGAGAAAACTGAAAGTGAAATAAAAGCGGAGGGAGACAAAATAGAGAAACTGCAAAAATCAATAAATAAAGTTGAGGAAGAAATATATAAAATAGAATCGAAAATAAACCACAAATAAATTAAGCGGTAAGCACATCGAGTAGTTTCTGGAGTGGCATAGACGCGACACTAATGACCGAATCCGCTCCGCCATAATACATATATATTATTCCCTTTCTAACAACAGCCCCGCAAGGAAACACGACGTAGTTCACCTGACCCATGACTTCATAAGCTTCTTTTGGTTCAAAAATACAATCGGTTGTGCGAGAAAGAACTTTTGTTGGATCTTTGAGGTCTAGGAGCACAGCGCCGATTCTATATCGTGACCTATCAGAGATTCCGTGGTACAAAAGTAACCAACCCTTTTTTGTCTTTATTGGCGGGGTTGATATGCCGACCTTTTTTGCATCCCACATGCCATGTCTAGGCAAAAGGATAGGGATATTTTTGAAATCATTACGCTCCTTGAACTCATGAGTCAGACCGAAATCACCTGCAATATAGTTGTCTACACGATGAAAGAGAAAGTATTTACCGTTTACTTTTTCTGGATGAAGACAGGCGTCCTTGTCGTCGACACCGTCTTTGGTGACCAGGACGGGCTTGCTCCATTTCCAGATTCGTCTTTTAAAATTGGCGACGGATATATGGGATTCGGCTACGGCAGGCGGATTTATACCGTTGTATGCCGTATAATACATGTGAATCGTATTGCCTATTCTGGTCAATCTCGGATCTTCACAGCCAGAATTACCGTTGGGAACTCCTTTTCTCTCGAAAGACTCTTTTGGAGTATAGATTGGCTTTTCGGAGAGATAGCTCACATCAACAGCATTCTTACTTTCGGCATACCCTATAACGGATGTATTGTCCCGCCCCTGTGCACGATAAAGAATACGAACTGTGCCATCCAGATCTATGGCAGCAGGATTGAAAATAGCCTTGGCTTCCCACGATTTGTCTTTTCTCGGTATCATCATCGCTCCGGCACCAATACGCATGAATCCGACTTCCTTGTATGGAAACTCCATCGCTTCCAAAAGTGAGTCGAGTTCCACCTCGGCCGTGGCGACAGTCGTATCGGTGGCGCCGTAATATATTTGAAGTCTGTTATTTATGACGATCGCCCCGCTCGGAAATATGGTGTTCACTATTATCCCTTCTTTCTCATATTTCTCTTCAGGTACGAGTAACGGTCCGCGAGTTTTACCTATAATTTTTTTAGGGTTTTTCAAGTCCAAAAGTATGGCTTCTATGGTGAAAGTGCGGTCCGAAGAAGAATGGTTGACGACTCTACATGTAACCAAGAGCCAACCCTTTTTTGTTTTTATGGGAGAGGAACCGATTTCAATACGGTCTTTGTCGTCTCCGGGTATGAAAATGTGCTTATCCAGGTTTTTGTACCAATTTTTCCAATATTTCTCCGACCACATCTCACCCGGCCTTTTAAATTCAGCCATGGCGATATGAGTCGGCAGGACATCAGGGTTCACGGTGAGCAGAGCGACAAATTTGCCGTTTATTTTTTCTGGAAAAAGGGTCATGGCCTTCGCATTGAACGGAGTGATGAGATGTTTTTCGGAAACCGTCTTCATATCGGGGCTTATGGCCAGACCCACCCTTATGCCTCCGGGGATATTCAACGGATATGCAAACAAAGCGGTATAGAAAATAAAATACTTGCCGGCGATTTTCGTCACTCTCGGGTCTTCCAGACCGTACCTCTCCCAAGTGTGCTCCGGGGAGAGAAAAACTTCCCTATTCATAAAATTAATACCGTCCCTACTCACAGCTTTTGCTATAACAGACATGGAAAAGGCGTTATCGCCGAATTTCTCCGGCATAGATTGGGCACGATACAGAAGATTGATATTGTTCCCTACCTGTATGGGATTACCATTGAAAGCAGCAAAGTTCTCAAAATGTCTTTCGGAAGACGGAGCAATTATTGGATTATTTTTTGAGCGTTTTACAACAAACATGTTTTTATCAGAATACCCGTTTCAACTCATACCGGTCGGGTTTCTCTGTGACTAAATAGTCCAGAAATTTTTTGACCGGAGTTTCTGCCACACAGACGACCTTATCCCCACCTCCGTAATAAACCCGAAGATCGTCACCTTTTATAACCGCACCGGAAGCATAAATTATGCCTGGTTTCCAATTGTTCTCGTAATGCATGTCCGGAGAAAGTATGGAGTGTGCCGACCTGTGTAATATTTTCGTCGGGTTGTCCTTGTCCAAAATCATAGCGCCAAGCTTATATTTGTGAGGTTCTTTTCTGTCATGAGCATGATATAGGAGTAACCAACCCAGATCGGTCTTTATCGGCGGAGGTCCCGCCCCGCGCATTTTGTTGTCCCAAAAATCTTGACGTCCCCCAGATGGCGGAGAACTTTTTATACAAAACCCCTTCTCGAAATCAGTCGGGCTGTCAAAGTAGTCAATCAGTATGTTCGGCGATACGCCGTGCAGAACGGCAAATTTGCCGTTTATTTTTTCCGGAAAGAGAACCCAGTTTTTGTGAACCTCATTCACGGGAGAAATCAAAACCGGTTTCTTCCATTTCCAGTTCTCTTTCTTAAAATCGTCCACGTTGATAGAGGTAAGCCCTATCCTGACGGAATTCCAACCCTCAAACGCAACGTAGGTCATGTATACCCTACTGCCTATTCTAACCACGCGTGGATCTTCGGAACCTCCCCACCCGCCACCGGAGGTATAGTAGAGCGGATTAAAACCGACCGGTTCTTTCGTCTTACCAGTGTCCGGCATGCCAAGACCCGGTGTCGGCTCAAAAACAGGATAGTTCAAACGTCGAGTAAAAGATAAACCGTCTTTGCTTTGGGCGTAGCCTATCCTGGATATACCGTCACTACCCAAAGCTCTATAGAACATATGCAGTCCGTCTTTATCCTGAAAAACAGCTGGATTGAATGTTCCGACTACTTCCCATTCCAAAGGTCGTGGTTCCAAGATGGGATTTTTTTCCGAACGATTGAGTATTTCGTATTGGTATAAATCGGATTTATTGAACAAGGCTGGGAATGTAGAAATAATCATGTCTTTACCGCCAACTAGCCAGTAGACGATAAAAACTTCTTTGAAATAGACGAAGCCTACGGGAGTAACGGAGCTTTTCTCATTCTTTGTTTCCACTACCCCCTGCCACAGAGGGACTTCCGAACGCCATAAAAACCGATTTGGATTTTTTGCGTCAAACAAAACTCCTCCGATCTGTAGTAATGTTCTCGCGCCGTTTTTAATCGAAGCATTATATATAACCAACAAGCCGTCTTTTGTCTCGGTGGAGCCTATTACCTCAATATCGTCACAATCAAACATACCGTATCGTCCGGTTAGGAGAAGAGATGGTTTGTCTTTCCACAGAACCAGACTATGAGCTGTCTGACTTTTGATGAACAGCCCGTCTCGATACATAACAAAAGAACGTAGGGGGTGATTATAAACAACCGTGGCGTGCTTTGAGTCCAGAGTGACCATTTCGGACTTTATATGCCATTCTCTCAGGTTAGATGATTTCGCCACAACAACCCTGTCGTCAGTCCCTTTTTTGCCAGCTCTGACGTACGCCATGACAAAACCTGTAGGAGTGGCCGATATCGAAAAATTACGACAATTTTTTATATTCTCCTTTTTACCTGTATGATTTTTTATCAAAACTTTTTTATCGTTGCCCGTAAAAATCACACCATCAGTACTAGAGGAAAGTTGCAAAGAACTTGTAACCTTACTCTCCAACCTCTCAATCATATAGACGCGGTCCGGAACCGACACAACAGCAAGCGGAATACCGCTTATTTTCATGCTTTTCTTCGATTTTAGGGTTTGTTTCTTCATTATATTTCCTAAAACTTTCAAATTTGGCCAAGGTCGCTTGATTTGGAAGCCTTATCTGTTGTACTTGTCTTCTATTCGAACTATATCATCCTCATCAAACTCCCCTTTTGATATTTCCAGAACAACCACATCATCCACCGGCGCCGAGATTCTGTGGTTTGTATGTGGAGCTATGATAAATTCCTCTCCCTCTTTCGGATTATGTATTTTATCGCCAATGATAATTTCCGGGCTACCTTTTATGATTTTCCAGAACTCTTCCCTGTGTGTGTGGTATTGTAAACTGAATTTTTCTCCCCTATTTACATATAAAAGTTTGACCGTTGATAGCTCATTATTTGTGAAACGGGTAAACGACCCCCATGGCCTTTTGGTGGTAACGGGATTCATGCTTGAATTATATCATAGCCGTGATAATCCGAACAAAATAACCTGTGGGTTTCTAAATATACTGGCGCAAAAACTCCTCTGTTTCCTCCGGCCCAGATTCCTGGATAAAGTCCACGCCCGTTTTCTTTACAGACTCGTCATTCCCTCCTTCGTATAAAGCATCTCCGACAAAAACGACATCGTCGTCCGTCACGGAAAGTAGTTTTTTTATCTTTTCTACGGCGTAAGCTTTGTCTATACCCTTGTGGGTAATATCTATGGATGTCGCTCCACCTATACGAATCTCAAACTCTGGTATCTTTCGTCTGAGGAGAGAAACCATTTTCCGTCTTTTGGCCTGATTGGGGTCCCAAGCAATCTTTATGGATAACGGAGCGGATTGTCCGAGACCGGAAAAAGTTATCTGACTACCCCTGTCTTCCACCACATCGCCATATGTGTTCGTCAAATCCAGGCCGATTTCCGAAATCACTTCACTGAAAGCCCGGATGATTCTGTCCCGTTCGCTTTTGGCCATAGGCTCAGCGTAAAGTTCCTTCCACCCACCTTCACCGTCATATCTATAACAAGAAGCTCCGTTTGTCGGAAATAGAAATAAATTTTGTAAAACATTCTCATCACAAGATAGTCGTGACAAGAATTGTTTTTGGAACTGAGTATAAGACCCTCCAGAAATCACTACCAGAAAGTGACGAGAAAGCACACGGCACAAAACTTCGGCCATACTCGACGATAACGGCGACTTACTGGCAGTCAGGGTTCCATCCAAATCACAAACGATTACTTTTTTGTTTATCATGCCTCGTTATTTGCTTTCCAGTCTTTCCAATATCTCGTTTTGATTTTCCAAGTGGGTCAGGATCGTTTCTATTTCCTTCTCAGCCTTTGTATTGACCTCAAAATCGGCTTCCGCTCGAGCCTGAGCGTGCTTACCTTGTAAGTTCTGACCTATCAAAAGAAGTGGCATAAGAAATATCTGAATCGTGTTGGATATAAAGAGCCATAAGACAAAAGCTGGGTATGGGTCAAAGTGAAATTCTGACGGGCCCAACGTGTTCCACCCTATCCATGTAATTGTCCAAAAGAGAATTATAAAGAAAAAGCCCATAGTACCAACCTTTTCGGTTATCCACACAGCAAACAACTCAAGGGACGATAGGTGTTCCTTATGTTCGACGTTCACGTTACGTAAAGGTTTACGTGAACTTTTTATTTCATCCAGAGATAATAAGGTCTTTTTCATCCCGTTAAAGATAGGAAATCCCTCGAGAATACGAGGCATTTCCGTAGTTAATGTTTATATAATAATTAATGTAAACTGAATCTTTATACTACCCAAGAGAGATTAATCAACCAAGTAATCTCTAACGGGATTCATATCCCATTATAACAAATTAAGTTTTAAATGGCCCGAGCCAGGCTCCCAATCACCAGTATTCCGAGGAAGTTAAAAACAAAGGAAATCAACACAAACAGCTTCATTTTCATTTTAGAAAAACCTAAAAGGCCCGCACCCAACTCGTCCGGTAGGGGCGAAGCGATTACGATCCCGCCCATAAGAAATGTCAGCCATCTGAAATATCGAAGTTTGAACAGGGCTCGCATACGTTTACCCATAGTGTCGTGTGACAACAGAATCACTAGGTGCTCGGACAGCCTGTCTTTTACAAACTTGAATATGAGAATATCGCCGAAAACCGCTCCGATAGAGCCGAAGAACGCGGTCATGAGGGTAGACGAGTTCTGTGCAATCTCCCCCAACGCGACAATGGCCGGAGCGGTGGTAAAGATGGAAGTGAAAAAGAAACCGGCCACAAAACTGCCGATTATCTCCGAACCCACTGCCACACCGAGGATCTCCGAAAGAACACGAGTTTTTAGCAAAATAATGGCAACCAAAACACTAATCACTATAATGGAGATATCCTGCAGTAAAAAACTGTCTTTTTTGTGTGATTTCATGGGTCTACCCAAGCGGAAAAATTGATTACCTTACTTTCTTTGGTTTCTTCTTCTCTTTTTTATATGTTTCTCCTTTAGCCATATGTTTCAAGTTAATTGATATAAATATATTATATCACAGCAAAACCCGCCGAATAGGCGGGTTTTGCATAAATCGACTTTGAACCGGATTATGAGAGGTGCTTTGAAACGAGCTTTGTCATTTCAAACATATTCACAACTCCTTTTCCACCGAATACTTTTTTCAAAGCGGCGTCGGCATTTATGTTTCGCTTGTTCTTTGGGTCCTGAAGGTTATTACCTTTTATGTACACCCAAAGCTTCTTGACTACTTCCGATCGAGGCATAGGACCCTTTCCTACTACAGCCGCAAGGTCGGCAGAAATCGTCATAGGCTTCATAAACGCTGAATTACTTTTTGCTGGCATGATTTTATTATTTAAAATACTAATGGAACCATTGTACCACCCCTATAGGAAAAAGCCAGGAGACTGTAGGGGGACGGGGTTGATCGTCCGGTATTGTTATTTCTTGACCATACCGTCAAAAGCCATCCTTTTGTAATCATTTTCATCAATACCATAGAGTTTATAGACCTGTTGGGTGGAGAAAATCTTTTTGTCTTCGGGGTTCAGTCCCAACATCCAGATTGCCTTGTCGATATCTTCCCAACTTTTAGCTTCTATTTCCATATATGGCTTGATTTCCGGTTGAGAATCTATATCGAACTCAATACCATCCTTTTCCCAGCGTATCCGGCGGTTTTCCTGATAGAACTTCTCTATAAAACCTAGAGCCAAAATCAATTCAGCCGTTTTATCAAAGTCACTGACTACCACTTCTATCTCTCTCATACTGGTATCGTTTACGGTACCATCGTGAGAAGTAGCTCCAAGACGCTGTTTGAATGTTAAGGTAACCCTTTCTCCTTCATCACGCAGTCTGAGCCAGGCATGAGCGTTGTTTAGGCGATAATCTGGATAGTCAAAGACGCGCCTGCGATAAAAATACTGGCCGATTTTGGTAGCGCCAAGGTCTTTCAGTTTTCTCTGGATTCCGTCCACATCTATTTCCAGGAATTTGACTTCTATTTCTTCTTGTGGGCCAACCGTCATGTTATTGGAATTAAAGACTTGTATTTCGCACCAGAGTGGCATCTATGATTGGATCATCCACTTCGCGTACAGCGCCATAAACTCGGACTGTATCGCCAACTATAAAGCGACTCAAAAGAACGGAGCCTCTGTTTTTGTTCATTATTAAGGCCGTCGGTGATATATTGACGACATAAACTATATTGCCGACTTTCAGCTTAATCGATGCCGGTGATATAGAACTGGTTATTTCCTGTAAAACTCCTTCAAAGTTTTTCGCGGTATAGGTGGTCGGGTTGATGTAGGTCGTTACCGACTGGGCTATCAGTACTTTGGTACTCAAGTCATAGTCTCCTGAAGTTTTCAGCACTATATCGCCAACTTTTACATGAGCCAGATCAAGAGTCCGGTTTCCTTTTATGAACCGCGTGGTAGCGCTGGTTTCTACCGTCACCGATCCGTGGGTTTTTGTCTCGAGGACGAAACTGCCGGAACCGGATCGGACCTCTGTCACCGTACCGGAAAATATATATTGAGCTTTTTGGACCGAGGAATTCTTAATACTCGAGGTGATGAGCGTTAATGTATCACTGCCTGATTCAAGTTCCCCAGATACATCAACTATATTACCTTCAGAAATCTCCGATATGGTCGTGACCTCTCCCGTACCACGATAAAATTTGGTTTTACTGTTGGTTTTTACGGTTATACGAACGTAAGCATTGCCCCAATAAAGTCGGGCATAAAAAGTGCCACCGGCAATCTGCATAATTTTGACTTCAGTAAAAGAAGCCTTGCCGTCTTTTGTAATATGAACCTCAGAACCTGAAAAGGCCTGAACAGATAGGGGAAGCGTTAGGATTAGAGCCAAAAATATGGCAAATTTATTTTTCATGAATCCAGTATAACAAATAATCTACTCTTTGGAACTTGGATTATCTTTGAGTCACATGAGAGTGTCGTAACCGTTCATAACCCTATCGGTCGCTTTTACTTCTACCTCTTTCTGTATATATCGATACTATATCAAATAATTCTTAATAATTACCGTCACCCAAAAGTTCCAGAAATTTCATCGGGTCTATAGAGATATCCCATATCCTTACGGTCACGTGTAAATGAGGTCCCAAAACATAACCAGTATCTCCACTCAGGGCTATCTGTTCTCCCTTCTCCACTATTTGGCCATTGACTACATTTATTTCAGATAGATGCATGTAGACGGTTTGTAGTCCTACCCCGTGGTCTATAACCACAACTTTGCCGTAATTGCGAAGATTACCGACGAAGCCCACCACCCCACGATTCATAACATAGACAGGAGTACCTATAGACGCTTGAAAGTCCGTACCTTTGTGTGGCATGGTCGTGGACTTGCCGAGAAGCCTAGTGTACCCGTATGGATCGGAAACAACGAGAGGGCCTTTCAGGGGTAACCCAAACTTATCGGTCCAGAATCTCTGGTTACTTGTAAAAATAGCATTAATAATCTTACCCTCTTGCGCTAAACTGGTGATAAGTGCCTTCTCGCTTACGGGTGTATTACCGCCGAGTTTATCCGGAATATCAAATGGCTTTTGGACTACCACACGTTCGCTAATAATAAAATTCTCTTTTATTTGCTGGCCATCACGTAAAGTTAAGACAAGAGGAAATGTTCCCGGAATAGCTCGAAGGTCTACACCAAGAAGCGCGGATACTTGACCCTCATACAAAAATATAATGAGCGGACGATTATCAAACGTAAACGACTTGACGCTTGTTGTTGAAGTCAAACCCTCTACGGTTATGAGAGCAGGTTCACCCGGCCGTGTTTCAAGCGGAGTAATAGATATGAATGGATGATCTCGAGGTACAGGCTTACGAACTACAGGGGTACTGACAGCAACAACACTTGCCCCGTCCACTTTCGACACAGACGGCTCATTAAAATATTGGAAAGCGAACACTCCAAGTAATACAAAAAACGCCACTAGGAATAGAGCCTTCCTTCCCTTATGCCTTTTTGGATGATTGTGTTTTATCATATGCATATTGTACCGTATTAGACTCTTCTTCTCACTATATTCTTACATTACCTTATCGATTACAGGAACAGGCATTGTGTCTTTTTTCTTTGACTTAATTCTTTGTACGAACGGATGTTCAATAAACCTATACGAAATGGACGATATGGCGACAACAAGAAGTCCCGCGAAAAGAATTACCGTCCAGTACTCCAAAGGACTCAAAGAAGTTATGGGGTAGAAGGCGTTCATAGCGCGCAAAACAAAATACAATACTATGCCATGGAGCAAATAGATACTGTAACTGAGGGTACTCAAAAACTTCGCTACCGGCATCTTTAATAGTCCAAAGAGATCGTTACCGTAAACAAAACAGAGAAAGACTATGAGACTGACGGCGTACTGTGAATACGAATAGGGTTTATATTGAATAAGATAGACAGCCACTAAACCTAGTATCGGAACAACTCCCAACCAAGAATATTTTTTAAACCACGGAATAGCAGGATGATAGTGAACTATGTAAGCGGCCATGATGCCGAACAAAAATATCGCCCAGTATCCCCTGTCAGGCAAAAGCAATACTCCTATCAAAACCAGAATCGAGGCAATTTTCCCATATTTATTTCTATGCAAAAGTGCTATGAGTGGCAATATGAGATAGAATACCCACTCATAGTGCAGAGTCCAATGTATTCCGGCATTTATAGGAGCGACTTCGAACCCATTAAAACTTTTAATAGTCTCCAAACCGAGTGTAAACCAATAAAAGATATCCCTCAAAAGACCACCGGCCGAGAGAATCTTAAAACCGGTATTGTAGAGAGCGATAATCCCCACTAAAAACCCGGCAAAAATATATAAAGGCGCCAATCGCAATAAACGACTTCTATACAGACGAAACATATCGGCTCCGCCATTATTGGCGATCAATTTTGTCCAATAAAGGAAACTAGTGGTTATAAAAAACAATATAACAGCCTCACCGCCCAAAAACCTATAGAATCGGTCGTCTGTTATCTGCCAGATACCGGTTTGAAAAAAAGAATGATTCTGTATCGCGTGTTGGAAAAATACCCCAATAGCCAGAAATCCGCGCAGGCCATCGAGAGACTCGTAGCGTTCGGCGGATTCGGCTTTGGCTATTTTGCGATAAAAAGGAATGATTTTTACCAAAACGGCCCCTAGTCCGACGATGAAGGCCATGATAACAAAGTATGGGATGATGCTGGTGTAACTCAATTCCATTTGCCGGGTTTTAGAGTAATGTCATGGCCACGCTTAATCTGCACATTCATAACTTAATTTTACCACAACTAACCCTGGAATCACGAAGTCTGAAAATGATAAATATTATATTTTCTCTTAAAACCCGGATGCGTTGTCTTGAGCTTTCTTGATAGTGCCGTCACCCAATCCTCCTATCCACAATGGTAAGAGGTCACCACCGGTCAGGTAGTACCCTATTTGACCCACTGCATTAATAGGTGGCGGACAATCCTCTTTCGGTATAGCACATGTGTAATGAATTACCGCTCCAAAATATCTGATACCCAAAAAACAGCCGATGACGATGATAATCACTCCAAATATTTTTAGATATCGTTCCATATATTTATTTTTTGACCTCCAATATATCCCCCGGCTGACACTCCAGCGCTTTGCAGATGGCTTCAAGGGTCGAGAACCGGACGGCTCTGGCTTTTCCATTTTTCAAAATGGAAATATTGGCCATGGTGATTCCGACCTTCTCCGCGAGTTCGGTGACGCTCATTTTTCTCTTGGCCAGCATTACGTCGATATTGATTATAATTACCATATTATTTTGGTCATACCGTTAGGTCATTCTCTGATTTTATATTCATGATATTTTGCAGAAGTTTCTCCAGGACTGCCGTAAAGACAGCAACCACTAGTGGGGCAAATATAAAGACCAGTCCAATCACTACAGCACCGGGAGCGTCGTCTTTGTCTGCTACATAAATTATGTACGGCATTCCCACGGCATAGAGTACGCTAATCGTGAACGCACAATATTTAATATTCTTTACCGCCTTCACCGACATTTCCGAGAACGCTGTGTTCTTGTCGATGTAATTTAAAAGCTGTAAACCATGATAGAGCCCAATGAAAAACGGTATCGCCGCTACACCCGCAATAAATAGGACGGGAAGAAACATCCCCGCATTTCCGGAAATGCTTACCCCTCCGATAATCACGCAAAGCCCAAGCACGGCAAGCCCGATAAGATAAACCACCACCTTCAGAAATAAAGTTGACCCTTGTTTCATTAATCTAATACTAGTCTATATTTATCGTTTGTCAATATATTATTATCGTTATCTGTGGATAATCACTTAAGAGGCCACCCCGCCGAATAACATCAAAATCCATAGAAAATTCCTATGGGTTACAACTTCAATAAATCCAAGCTTATTCGCTTTCTCTATTTTTTTCAACTTCAAGACTTTAATGACGCCTAATTTGCCCAGATGACGAAGGTAAATATCTTGTTGCCATTACCCAAGTTACGTTCATACAATGCTCCGTGACCATCCGATGATGTTCGGATTTGTTTACCCCATGTAGATGGGCTGGAGTGATCAACCTCCTGCCTGTTTGATAAAGATGTTTGGCTAACTGTGGTTCCTGAATCGAGATGAGAGTAAATAGTCTCGAGCATGTCATAGTCATGCTGATTTGGGTGTTGATTTGTCGACGGATTACTTGTGTAGTCCATACACGTACCGAGGTTGGCGTTATTGAAGTCTTCATCTTGATGATTAAGACCGAAGGTATGTCCGATTTCTTGGCACATANCCAAATTTTTCCATGCAGGAGTGTTGTATTTAGTGGTGTTGAAATATGAGTCGTTCAATTTAACTGTGCCCTGAGTGATGTGTTCTCCACTTGCCCAAATACTTGCAACACCAAGCCAACCATTGTTGCCGTATTTACTGTTGCAGACTTCGACTCGTCCAGATACGGCCCGACAATTCTTTGGGTTAGTACTACCTGGAACTATTAACGTATCAAGTGCACCTGAAAGACTCCAGTCATTTGATGCCCCAATGAGTTGGGTATCCCAATTTGGTGATAGGTTATCTCCAAGTTTAAGAGTAAATGGGTTCGCCGTGCGACCCCAGTGATAGTTGCCCCATGAGTGGTTGGCAAGAACGGGAGTAGCGACAAGCAACAAAAAAAGTGTGATTAAGCCACCGAGAGAAGTCGTGATAATTTTCATCATAACCCTAATGATAGCAGTTTGGACATACATCCACAAGACCATTTTCATCTGAGAGAAATTTCTGTCCTCGATACAACTACTAATGGACTCGGTATTCAATTAACCCCATAGGAATTTCCTATGGGGTTAAAATAAAATGATACTTAATTAAACATAAATTTGTTATTTTTTTATTATATCAACTTCTATACTTTTAACAGTGTTCTTCTGCGATAAACATATTTCCTTATTTCCTCCACAAAAACTATAGAAGTTGCAACTAGTAAGATTATTAACCATTCTGAAAATTCAAGTGGAACAGTACGAAGAATTTTTTGTAAAAATGGTGTGTAGACGGCAGCAATTTGAAGTAGGATTACGATTACAGTTGCTCCAACTAAATATATATTTGAAAACCAATTCATACTAAAAATGGACTTGCTTTCTGAGCGACAATTCCACGCATTGAACCATTGGAATACAGCCAAAACAGTGAGAGATATTGTCCATGCTTTAGCAATATCAGTTTCAAAGTATTGACCAAACAAAAATAAAGTTCCCAACATCATAGGTAATGCCATAACTATCATTCTCTGAACCATGAGTGAGTCAACGATGTATTTTTTAGGACGTTCGAATGTTCCAGATAACAAACCATTCTCTTTTGGTTCCATAGCCAAAGCCACATCAAGAAATCCGTCAGTTACAAAGTTAAGCCAGATGATTTGAGCGGCGAGAATTGGTAAAGGATAGCCTATGAATAGAGCAACAGAAATTGTAAGAACTTCTCCTGTACTTGTTGAAAAGAGATACAAGATTACTTTTTTTATTGTTTTGTATATACTTCTACCTTCTTCAATTGCAGAGATTATACTTCCAAAATTATCATCCAGTAAAACTATGTCTGATGCCTCCTTTGCCACTTCTGTACCTATTTTACCCATTGACACGCCAAGATCAGCCGCAACAAGAGATGGTGCGTCATTAACTCCGTCTCCTGTCATAGCAACAATTTCTCCACGACTTTTGTATGCATTAATAATCTGCATCTTGTGTTCTGGAGTTACTCTGGCAAAAACTGTAGTATTTCCAAGCTTATCTGCAAGCTCAGTGTCGTACATACTCTCAATATCTTCTCCAGTTAAAACAATGTCTCCCTCTTGATATATACCAGCTTCTTTTGCAATAGCTGTAGCGGTTATTTTGTGATCACCTGTAATCATAACCACCCTAATACCAGCTTCTTTCGCACGACTCATGGCGTCCGAGACTTCTGGTCTTAAAGTGTCCTGCATACCAAAAAAACCTACAAAAGAAAGTGAGTGAACTGACTCTGTTTTTAGTTGTCTTGGGGCATCGTTGCGAACTGCAACAGCAATAACACGAAGTCCTTGTTCTGACATATGAACAAACATTGCTTCTACCTCCTCTTTTTCTTTTGCTCTGAATGGGTGATTTTCTCCATCACGTTTAATATGAGTACATAGAGATAGTAATACTTCTGGAGCGCCTACTACAGTCAAAAGATGGTCATTTTCTATTTGACTTACACTTGCGTGATATTTCAATTTATAATCAAAAGGAATTTCTGATATAAGTGGTGACTCCCGTAGAAGGTCGTCTTTGTGAAAACCTAGTTTTTCTCCAAATACCAAAATGGCTGCATCAGTTGGATCACCTGAAATACGCCAATTATTTGTTTCTTCTGCATATAGAAGTCGAGCATTTGCTACAAGTGAAGAAACTCTGCCGAGGTATAGTAACTCATTATTATTCGTTGGAGTTATAATTTCTTCGCCAAGTTTTATTTCTCCTTTTGGTTCATAGCCAATACCTCCAACTTCAAATATTCTGTCATTTATCCATGCTTTACGAATGACAAGTTCATTTTTAGTAAGTGTGCCTGTTTTATCAACCGCAATCACTCGTGCTTGTCCCAGAGCTTCTACCGCTTGAAGTTTTTTAACAAGTGCATTTCGTTTAGACATTCTCCATACACCTGTAGCAAGTACGAGTGTCATGACAATTGGCAGACCTTCTGGAATAATCGAGACTGAAAGAGACACAACAGTTGTAAACATCACTTTAATAGAATGGCCAGAGAGAACACCGACAGTAAAAATGACTGAACCGATAAGAGCAACTGCAACAATAATCGCTCGTGAGAGATAACGAATGTTTGCTTTGAGAGGAATTTCCGTATCAATTGTTGAGATCTGCTTCGCTATTCCACCTATTACCGTTGAAATACCTGTAGCTACAACTATTGCTCTACCATTACCTGAAACAATATTAGTTCCCTTAAAAACCATATTTTTCTGTTCTGCTGTTGCCAAATTATCACCACTCACAGCCTCAGTGATTTTATATATCGGCTCTGATTCTCCAGTAAGGGACGCTTCGTCTATTTTAAGACCTTGAGACGTAACAACTCGTGCATCAGCTGGGATTCTTTCTCCCTCTTGGAGAAGAATAATATCGCCTGGAATTACTTCACGATCAGGAATTATGTATTCTTTTCCATCTCGAAGAACGGTCGCATTTGTTTCAACAAATTTCTTTAGAGCAAGAAGTGTATTCTGGGCTTTACCTTCTTGAATTACTCCAACAACTGCATTAAATAAAAGCACTGCCAGAATAATATAACTATCCATTGTTTCTCCCATGAGAAAAATAACTGCACTTGCCACTAGAAGAATGTATATGAGTGGACTTTGGAATTGATTGAAAAATAGTCTCAACTTAGAATGAGGTTTTTCTTCTGGAAGACTATTTTGACCATATTGTTTGAGGCGGTCTTTCACCACATCAAGAGATAACCCCCGGTCAGAACTTTCAAGTTTATTAAATGTTTTCTCTAATGAAAAAGAGTGCCATGATTGTGACATAACATACATTATATAGAAAATTGTCTATCTTTTCGACTATTGTTTCTTATTTAAATTTAAATGATTCATCCACGCCCCACTTCATATCACCCTCAAATCGAAATATGGTTACATTATCAAATGGAATTACAAAATTTGGCCTTTCAACTGTCGCCACATAATCCCATATCATTTTAATTTCTTCTTCAGATACTCGGTTCATCAGTGTCGCGTGCGGATGCCAAAACGGAAAATTCTCCTGGGTCATTCCTGGAATCTCTTTTATTTTTCTTATCAATTCTTCCGCTGTAGTCCTTACTGAACTATCGGGTTCCGTCCTAGCAAATACGACCTTATCGTCAAAACGGTCAAAATCCGATATGGTAAAATTCCCGGAAACTTTTTTATCCGATATCCAGTTTTTTAAAAAACTTCTAGTGGGTTCAACATCTTCAATATCGGACAGATAAAATATTGTGATATGTGGTGGAAGTTTTTCGTAGATTTTCCATGTGTTAAACTTCTCAGAAATACTTTTAGCAAGGCTACTGTGCCACTTTGCTGCTTCTCCTTGAATTAAGTATCCAATGAAATATTTCATTTGGCTGCGGGACTTGGAATCGAACCAAAATTTTCGCTTTCAGAGAGCGACGTGCTACCTTTACACCATCCCGCAATGAATCTCAGAATAACTCAAAAACCTCAATTTTACAAGAAAATTGAGGTTTTTGAGTCACACCTAAAATCTATATTTATTGAAACTTAACGTATGTAGGCACAGCGAGCATCTTTGGGTCTTTTATCCAATCACGACAATCCCAACCAACACTGTTTAGTCCTGAGCCTATGACGGCACCACTGGTTAAATCTTTAGGAATAACCGACGGAAGGTCTGCGATGGTTCTGATAGGAGTTACTTTGCCGGTTGATTTCCCCTCCTCCCATGTATACAAGTTGTTTGGGTTATATATCATCATAGTGAGAGTGGTATCGTTTGTAGAGGAAGTGCGGAATTCGCCTCTCATCTTGCCGTCCGCTATGTAAACAACATCTGTACTTCTGGTCGTCGGACTGACCGTTTCGTATTTACAGACGTGACTACCGGACTGAGTGAAAATTGCCGGAAACGTGTTAGTTTTATTGACGGAAGTCTGGGTAGAAGGCGACGTTGTCGTATCGCCGACATTATCTACATTTTGCGTCGCTGTGGCCGAAGAGTCGGTCGGAGCGGGGTCTGTTGATGCGTAATAAATTGCCCAAGCGAGCACCAAAGCGCCTACTATCGCAACAATAATCCAAGTTTGTTTACCCATATAATGATATTATCTAATAACTACCTTATAAGACGTACGAGAAAACGAAACATTTCACCTCTGAATTATAGGCTATTTCCCTTTATTTTTTAAGCACGCCTCTACAAATGCATTAAACAAAGGATGTGGATGAAGCGGTCTGGCTTTGAACTCAGGATGAAACTGGGTACCGAGAAAAAACGGATGAACCGGTTTTGGCAGTTCGGCTATTTCCATAAGCCTGCCGTTGGGAGAAGTGCCCGAGAAAACCATCCCTGCTTTTTCTATCTCCCCTATATATTCCGGACTTACTTCGTATCGATGACGGTGCCGTTCGGAAATTTTATTTGTTTTGTAAGCATTTTCGGCGATACTCCCCTTTTTCAATTTTGCTGGATAAGCCCCGAGTCGCATGGTAGCGCCATACCTACCTTCAGCCAACATTTCTTTCTGTTCCGGCATTATATCTATAATGACGTGCGAGGATTTCGGGTTTATTTCTGCGGTATTTGCATCTTTCCAACCCATGACGTTTCGACAAAACTCTATGACTGAAAGTTGCATACCGTAACAGAGACCGAGATACGGAATCTTATTTTCTCTCCCATATTTAATGGCCTTTATAACCCCCTCTATACCGGACTTGCCGAACCCGCCAGGGACGATAATGCCGTCAAAACCTCCCAATTCTTTGACTTTTCTCGGGTCAGATTCGTATTTTCTGGAACTTATCCATGTCAGTTTTATATTTGCCCCTTTCCAGTATGACGAAAACTTTATTGCTTCAATCACCGACAGGTATGCATCGGACAACATGAAATCCCCTGTATCAAAATACTTTCCGACCACGGCCACTTTTAGATTTTTCTTAGCATTCTTTTTCTTCGACAACATATTTCGCCATTCTTTCAAATCTTTTACGCGACTGTTGATTCCGAAATGGGCTAATACGATATCGCCGAGCCTATCTTTCTCGAAATTAACCGGAACATCATAAATACTAGTGACATCAGGCGCCGAAATGACATTCTCGATGGGTACGCCAGTAGCAAAAGCGATTTTTTCTTTCCTTTTATGGTCCAAAGGTCGCTCCCCTCGTGCAATCATCACATCCGCGTTTATTCCGTAAGAGTTCAGTTGTCTTACCGCGTTCTGGGTCGGCTTAGTTTTCATTTCACCGAGATTTTTCGGCACGGGCAAGTAACTAACCATGACGAACATAACATCCTTCGGATATTTGAGTTTCAACATTCTGGCCGCTTCCAGAAATATAGCGTTCTGATACTCACCAATCGTTCCGCCGATTTCAAAAACGGTTATATCGGATTTTGTCTTTTGAACCGAAACTCTAATGCGTCTCAAAATTTCTTCGGTTATATGATAAACAGGCTCAACGCATTTACCGTCATAACCCAGGGCGCGTTCCTTGTCTATAACATGCTTGAAAACCATTCCGTTTGTCATGTAGCTTTCGGTAAAAAGTGACTTATTGAGAAACCTCTCATAATTCCCCATATCCTGATCTGTCTCAAGTCCGGAATCCAAAACAAAAACCTCGCCATGCTCGGCGGGGTTCATTGTTCCTGCATCAACATTGAGATATGGATCGCCTTTTATGAGGTTAACGACAAATCCCTTTGACTGAAGGATGAGTCCAATAGATGAAGTCGTTACTCCCTTGCCCACTCCAGACATCACACCACCAACTACAAATATATATTTGTGACTGTTTTTCTGCTTCATTACCTCCCATCATATACAAATATGCAAATGATGTAAATCGTCTAGATTTTTAATATTGAAAATTGATTCATTGTAAATTCAATGAAAATTGTAAATTGTAAATTGAAAATTAAACCTTCAGATATTTGCGTACGGCCAAAAAGCTAGATATGGCGCCTATGGCCACTCCCGAGCCGACGATTATTAGGAAGATTTGGCCAAAATTCGCGGTGTAATAACGGAAAATGTTAAGGCCGACAAAAAACTGCTCCGTAGTAGAACCTAACCATATGGTGATTGGGTAAAAGAGTATTAGGGTCAATATAGCTGATATAAACCCGTATATAGCACCCGCCACGAAAAACGGCCCGCGGATATAGTTGGCTGAAGCGCCGACAAGACGCATGACGGATATTTCGTCCCGAGACATGTATATAACCAGCCGAAGAGTATTAAATGTAATGAGTATGGAAATGATAATAAGAAAAAATGTCATTATAAACCCGAGCCGGTTTGCCGAGTTTATGATGTTTGTTAGGCGGTCAATCGCGTCTTTGTTTTGGTAATAGTTTACTTTATCGATTATGCCGGTACCGCCAGTAGTAGCCGTAGTTTTGCTATCCAAAAAACGAGCGATGCTTGCATACTGTGACGGATCTTTGGCTTTTATGTTGAGTGTTGCTCCAAGAGGGTTTTGGTCCAGTTCGTCCAAGGCCTGCAATGTAAACTCGTCATTTTCGTGTCGTTTCTTGAACTCGGCCAAGGCATCCTCACGAGAAACATAAACGACGGGAGGGGCGACTTCGACAAGTCCCTCCAAACTTTTTTTTACATCCATAACATCCGCCTCCTCGGCATTGGTGACGAAATAAACATTTATATCAACTTTGTCTTTTATCTGTTGTAGTGTAGAGGTGAGAAGCGCTCCCGATAGTATAGTCGAACCTATGACAAAAAGAGTGACAATCATGACCAGGATGGACGAAAGTGAAATAAAACCGTTACGCCAAAAACCGTAGAACCCGGAACGAATCACTCTTTTTACTTTTATCCACATCATAATGATTGCATTAAATTTTCAATTTCTAATTTTCAATTTTCAAACAAATTACCTAAAAATTCAACACTTCCCCCGTTTGATTCATTGTAACATTGTATCATTGATTGAAAATTGTAAATTGTAAATTGATAATTACGTTATTTGATAACAGTCAAATAACGTACTTACCTTCTTTGTCGTCCCTAATTATCTTCCCATTCTCCATAGTGATAACCCGACGTTTCAGAGAATCGATTACCCCTTTGTTATGTGTCGTCAATATAACCGTAGTCCCCAAGTCATTTATTTTTTTTAAAATTTGGACTATATCGTATGTGTTCAAAGGGTCTAGGTTCCCCGTTGGCTCATCGGCTATGATAACGTCGGGCTGGTTGACGATAGCTCGAGCGATTGATACTCGTTGTTTCTCTCCTCCCGACAACTCGCCGGGGAAATTCCACATTTTTTTGCTCAAATCCACCAGTTCTAGAACGTGAGGAACATCGGCCTCTATCTCCTCGTCTGTCCGTCCGGCTGCTTCCATAGCAAAAGCGATGTTTTCGTAAACATTTCTGTCCGGAAGAAGCTTAAAATCCTGAAATACTACGCCGACCTTGCGACGAAACTCGTTAATCTGCTTTTTATTCAGTTTATGTATATCTATAGACTCAAAGTAGACCTTGCCTTTGGTAGGACGCTCCTCGGCCAGTATCATTTTTATGAGAGTGGTCTTGCCTGCTCCGGAGTGGCCGACAATAGATACAAATTCCTTTGGCTCTATGGAAAATGAGACTTCTTCCAGAGCAACCGATTTATCCGTATAAATCTTTGTAACCTTATCAAAATGAATCATGTTTATCCGCACACTAACTTAAGTATCGTTACTTGTGCTTTATTATTAAATATCTCAGCTTATAATCTTACGCCTATTGTACCACAAGACAATCATATACGTAGTAACCATGAGCGCAATACTTAAGTTAGTGTGCGGACAGGTTATACTGTATTAGACGTACAAGGGCAAAATAATTACTGTTTATTTTTTATATGATATTCCAGTTTTCTACTGCGACAGTGAGATACCATACCAAGATATGAAATTAGAATACCTTGAAATTTGGTTGGGGAGATAATTCCCGATTTGAGTTTTTTGCTGATCAGACTTATATTTTTAAGAACTCGCTTTTTTGTATGAGTCCTCAGCACAATCATATGAGGTAGCATGACATATCCTAGAAAATCGATTCCTTTCTTGACTGAGCGGACTTCTACTTTGTTAGGATGAAGTTCTAATCTAAGATTTTCATAAAGGAACTCCCTTATCCTTTCAATCAATCCGGAAAGAGATTCTGAATCCTCGGAAACAATGATGAAATCGTCACAATACCTGAAATAGTATTTTATTTTCAACGTATGTTTTACAAATTGGTCCAACTCGTTGAGGTAAATGTTGGCAAAGAGTTGACTTGTCACGTTGCCGAGAGGCAAACCTTTGCCTTTTTCCTTTTCAAAACTTCGGAAAAGTAGGTCTATAAGTTGCATCGTTTCATGACATGATACTTTTTTCTCTATGAGACTTCGCAATATAAAATGGTCTATTGAATCAAAAAACTTTCTAACATCACATTTCAAGACATGTATTTTTCTTTTCCAATTCCTGCTTACTTTTCTACAGGCCACAAAAGACCGTTCCACACCGAGATGTGTTCCGTGTAAATCTCGCGACGAATACGAGTCATGTATAAAATGTTTATCAAAAATCGGATAAAGTAGGCGATATATCGCCTGATGTACAATACGGTCATAAACGCTTGCTTTGTGTATATGTCTGCGTTTTGGATCATAAACATAAAAAGCGGAGTATGGCCTATGATGATAATGTCTCGAGGTCAAATCTTCATACAATTGAAAAATATTATCCTCAAGATTCAGTTCAAATCTAGCCACATCTGCCTTTTTTCTTTTACCCTTCTTAAATTCTTTCCACGCTCCAAATAAATTTGATAGACTTATAATATTATGAAACAAATTCCCTTGAACGGTGCCCCCCCCCCGCAGCGATGTTGATATTTCCATCATTCATAGTATTAAACAAGTATACACGATTATTTATCAGACAGGAAAAAAATTACCAAAAAGCGATAAATTAGGTATTCATGCTTACATTGAAGGCTTGGCTCGGAATATACTAGAGCTGCTTATTTCAGCAAGTTTTAGTTATAAAAACAAAAAACCGGAAGTTTTGGAAAAGGCTAGGATACTTCTTGAGGTATTGAAACACTTTGTTAGGGTAGAGTACGAACTCCATATCATCGACGAAAAAGCCTATATAAGGATTGAGTCCGGTATTATAGAAACCTCAAAAATGACAAATGGTTGGATAAAATATCTTTCTCAACAAAATACCCCGACGTAGTCAGAGTATTTGTTAAAACTTCTGGCGAAGACCGTTCGTCGGGTTCGCATTGTCGACGGTACACGCGTTCACGTAGACCCTCGAGGTGTTCGGGAGCCAGTACACGTAGGGGACGTTGCCATCTGTGTAGCGAGAACAGTCTTTCTGTGAATTTTCTTCCGTTTCACCGATTCCCTGTTTCCAAGGTCTCTGGGTTATACCCTCAGGTGCGAGGCACTGTGTTGCATCATCACATCTAGAAAAATCTATGCATAAACACTCACAGGCAGTTTTATTTTTTGGCAAACTATTATGTTTTTTATAAAAAAATAAAAATACACTAGTTTAACAGCCAAATTTAGTATAAGAAATATCCGGCACCAACGCAAAGCGTTAGTGCCGGATACAAGGGTAAAAATTAAAAAGGTTAGAGGGAAAAACTACGCTGCTTGGCGAAGACCGAACGTCGGGTGCGCATCGTCGACGGGACACGCGAACACGCAGACCCACGAGGGGCGCGGGAGCCAGCACACGCAGGGGACGCGGCCATCTGCGTAGCGAGAACCTGTGCAGAAGGTCATACCCGTGTTGTCCAGATGCTGTCCGGTCTCCACAAAGTACTTGACCTCAAACACCATCCTCTCGAGGAGTGTCATGCCGATGCTGCCGGCCATGTCGCTATCTCGCGTAGACTTGCCCAAGAACTCGCCATCTGGCTCGACACCGTCACGAACCCAGACGGCGTAACTCATAGTCGATGTCCGGGTGTTGACCGTGACGCTCGCGTCCAAATCCTCCGCGTAGACCCAGACCTGGAACTTACTCCGCATAATTGCCAGAGTTGCATTCATGGAAAGGCCCATGGGAATGAAGATGAGGCGCCACGAGCCAACTTTCGGCCTCTCGCGCACGACAACTTCCGAGAAGTCCGTGACCATTTTGAAGTGGTCTTGATAGAACTTCTGCCATTCGGCGCGCACTTCGGCATACGGGTCAGCGGTGATCTCAAACACCTTTTCCAGCGCCTTGCGCAGGACGGTGTTCTTGTTTCCGAGCAGGTGTTTGACCTCCTCGAACGACAATCTCGCCAGAACACCAGCGATGAAGCCGGCAAGCGAGATGATCATCTCCAGAGTCGGCAGCCGCTTAGGCGCCTTCTTATCGGTCGAGTTCTGTCCTGGCTTTGTGGCCATTTTGTCCCTCTTTCCTTTCTTGTGAAAAAACGATTTGGTGACACCACGTCACCCTTTCTACTTTCAAACCGTACTATATATTAAATATATGGCTGTGTCAATACATTTTCGTAAATACCCTTATTATAAGCCACTTTCGGCTTCAAACCTAAAGCTTTTGCTCGGCTGAAATAAACTCTTCCAGTTCACCGTTTAATACAGCGTCTATGTTAGAGGTCTCTACGTTCGTTCTGTGGTCCTTGACCATCTTGTACGGATGCATAACATAAGAGCGGATTTGGTTCCCCCATTCGATCTGGGTGGTTTTGGATATATACATCCCCTTTTCTTTAGAAATTCGTGCTTCTTCCATAGCCTTGTAAAGTTTTCCGTGCAAAATCTGCATGGCTTTTTCTTTATTTTGGCCTTGAGACCGTTCGTTGTCACTCTGCGCCGAAAGATTTGTTGGGATATGGACAACACGAACAGCGGTTTCTCTCTTGTTTACGTTTTGACCACCAGGACCTGAGGAGCGAGAGAGTTCGACACGGATCTCACTCTCTGGAATCTCAAAGTCTTTTACTTTTTCGAATTTCGGAATAACCTCAACCATTGAAAATGATGTATGGCGCAGAGATTTGGCATTGAAAGGCGAGATGCGAACGAGACGGTGTACGCCAGACTCGTTTTTCAGAGTTCCGTACGCGTTCTTTCCGGATATCTCGATAGTTATATTTCTGTAACCACCGTGATCATTTTCGTTCTGATGTAGAACTGTCACACCAAAACCGGTCTTGGAACAAAATTTTAGATACATATTGAGAAGAATAGCAGAAAAATCTTCGGAGTCGTCACCCCCTGCTCCGGAAAATATGGTCATGACAACATCTCCTGGGTCGTATCTGCCAACTCCGACGATTTCAGCCTTTAACTCTTGTATTCGGCGCAAAGTGGCTTGAGCCTTGTCTTTGTTAGACCAAAAAGTCGTCAATTGCATCTCGGCTTCAAGCATTTCAAGTTCTTTTTGTAACTTTTCTTTATTATCCATCCCGTTAGAGATAGGAAATCCCTCTACTGAGGCATTTCCGTACCAGCCTATCTGTTTGTAAGGATATTTCGACCATAATCATTGTGGACATATCGTAAGTGAATCAACTGAATGATCTCTAACGGGATCCATGAGCCAAAAGCGGGAATCGGACCCACGTTCCTACTTTACGAAAGTAGTGTTCTGCCACTGAACTATTTTGGCATTATCCTCATAAAGAACGGAGAAACTTTACCACAGAATCATCTCCAGGAAAATCAACGGCAGGAACAACTTTACTACTACCAATAAGTATGTTATACAACCTATAATTATGACAATCCGGGTACTTTAATTTTAATTCTTCTTGTTTATTTTCTATGGCCTTAACTGCCGCATAAAAAACATCGCCCGGTCTGCTATATGCCGCCACGATAAACTGGCGACCCTCATCTACAATAGCATCTTCTGAACCGTTATTTTCAAAACTCATATGATTATTGTACTAGAAAACTAACAAAAACTGGAGCCGGTGGCCAGACTTGCACTGGCGGCCTCGTCATTACCAATGACGTGCTCTAACTGCCCGAGCTACACCGGCGGTTTATAAACATTACTTTTCAATGTTATTACATATCTTCTATGTTAGCAATTTGTGAACAAATCAAATTTCTCAGTTTCACGTTATTAAAATGGACCAGAACCACGCCATAATTCATCTTATTAGCATATGTTCCATCTCCCCTTCTCTTAAGTATTGTCGTCTTAGAGAATTGAGCACTTTTTACCGATAAATACTTGGTCCAGAATAAAATAAGTTCATCGACATCAAGATCGTCGTATGTTTGCAACTGAAATTTTAATTTCCTTTTATCTATTTTGTAAATCTTGGTAAGAAAATATAGAAATCTTTTAATTAAAGCAGGGTCACTGTTACATAATCTAACTGCATGGAGATTTCTCTTTGTACCTTCACCCCAAAACAAACCTAACCCTAAGCCGAAAAGAAACATATCACCAAGTTTTTTCGGGGTATTAAAGGAAAAGGGGTCACCTTTTGGATTGTTCCTTTGATACGTGGCCTCGGATATTGTTCTTTTTTTAATATCAAACTTTTCTAGCCAGTAATTCACTTTATGTTCTGAACATTTATATATTCGACCAATCTGTTTTGAAGACAACTTCTTACTTAGATATAATTTTTCTAGTTTTGTTTTTTCCATTCTTGGCAGAGTACTTCATGATAACACATACATTCTACTAAATAACGCTCGATCAATCAACTACTTTAATTTCTTCAAATCTTCCAGTATTTCCTCGGCATGTGTTTCCGGTTTCACATTTTCATATATCTTTGCGATCTTGCCTTTTGGGTCGATAAGAAATGACTTACGGAACGTTCCCATGTATTCCCTACCCATGAATTTCTTTTTACCCCAAACGCCATACTTCGTCACGACCTTTTTATCCAGATCGGCAAGAAGCTTAAACGGCAGGTCGTATTTTTCGACAAACTTTTTGTGACTTTTTGAGTCTTGGATGCTTATACCGAAAACCTGCAATTTGAGTTTCTTAAAATCCGGCATCATGTCACGAATAGCACAAGCCTCCTTTGTACATCCCGGAGTATCGTCCTTTGGGTAGAAGTAGATGAGCACCCACTGTCCCCTGTAGTCGGACAGCTTATGACTTTTCCCGTCCTGATCCGAAAGAGTGAAATCCGGAGCGATGATATTGGTTTTGAGTTTCATGGTCACAGTATAACATCATGCGTGACCCAGTAGATGATGTTATACTTCTATTTCTTATAAAAACTTATTTCTGGAGCTGTTATTTGGATGAGAGCATTCCTCAGAGCTTCCTCCAAACTGACTTCTCTCAATAGGGTGCCTCCAGAATATGTGCCCCAAGTATCGTTCGGAAGTTTCCCGTATTCTTTTTCAATAATACTCATGACATCAGAATGTTCCATTTTTAACTCGTCCATCTTTTTGAGAATAAAATCGGGCACTTTCAATCCACTTGAATAGCCATTATATTCTTTGATTTCGTCGGTTATGACAACAACCCATGCTTCTTCATAAATGTGTCCGTATCTTTCAATAAGACCGCTTTCAAGTCCAATATAATAATTTCCATCCTTAATATTTGATTTACTATCAACGGCGCGGTTTCTTGCTCCATCAAAAGTCTGCTTGTCCCATGGAGTCTCTGGCATCTGTGATTTTGCTCCGTAGCCTTCTATTGAAATGTCTTTATTAGCAAAAAACTGTCTTATAACTTTTTCCGCAATTTTTATTTTTCTATCGCTTGCCGAGCCAATTACAAATTTCATACCAAAATAATACCACAGTCCAAATCCACTACACGCGTGGACGAAGCACCAAAGCAAGCATGATGCTCGGCATGCTTTTTGTGGCTTATTTATTGAGTAAAAACGATGCGCGGTCGACCGGAAGGGGTCTTGAGGGTCAAGTTTCTAAACTCGCTACGCTCGTTAAGAACTTCCTCCTTACAGGAGCAGTACCCCTTTCGCATTTTGTTTACAAAACGCTCAAGGTTTTACGAGGCTCCGCTTCTCACCCCGAGCTCGCCTGTCGCAACGCGACATGGCTCCGCTTGTTCAAGTCCGGACAAAACTGAAGCAGTTCAGTTTTTTCGGCCACGCAAAAAGTCCCAACAGGGACTTTTCTTGCGCGACTTACTGGACGACATCAGAACCAGATTTGAGAGAATAAATGATACTACAATCTATATCCCAGACTTTTCAATCGAGAGGTCTACGATTTTATTATAAGCGGATTGAAGTCTGTATCTGTATCATAATAATCCTCATCTTCTGATTTTTTGAGTTTAGTTACTACAAAATAAGTTGCTGGAGTAAATACAACCTCAACAAGTGTTTTCAAAAACCAACCCGAAAGGATTGAGCTTATAAGTAAATTATTTGGTAATACAGAATAAAGTGCAATTGTATAAAATAGAACAGTATTTGCTCCTTCACCAATAATAGTTGAGGTAATTGTTCTGAGCCAAAGGTGTTTACCTTTTGTCCAAATTTTCATTTTAGCTAAGACATAATCATTAAGTATTCCTCCAATCCACACAGCTATCCATCCACCAAGAAGAATTCGCGGAACTGAACCAAGAACACGAGTAAAGGCTTCACTGGCATCAAAACCAATAGCAGGAGGTAACCAAACTACTAATTGGTAAATCAATCCCGCTATAACTGAAGCAAGCAGGGCTTGCCAAACAACACTTCTAGCCTTCGAGTAACCATAAACCTCTGTAAGAATATCAGAAAAAATATAAGTTATTGGAAAATAGAGAACTGTCGCAGAAACTGTAAAAACACCTAGTTGAACAATTTTTCCAGCAGTTACATCAGAAATAAGTTGAAATGCAATATAGAGAGTAGTTATAAGACCAAGATATTTATAAGTCTTCATGACAAAATACTACCACAGTTCAAGTCCGCTACACCGTGAACCAAGCACCAAAGCAAGCATGGTGCTCGGCATGCTTTTCGTGGCTTAAAATATAGCTGGATTTGTATAGTAACATGTGTTACTATACAAATATGAATAAAAAGATGTATTCCACTCAAGAAGTGGCCAATATACTTAAACTGAGTCGTGTTGAGATATTTAGAAAAATAAAGAATGGAAAATTAAAAGCCGAGAAAGTTGGTAGAAATTATGTTATTGCTCAGGATGACCTCTTAGAAGCGCTAGGTAAAATTGTAGGCGCCTCAAAAAAGCTTAGAATTGAAAGTGCTGTTAAGAGAGCAATGAAAGAGTATGGTAAAACTTTTAAAAAACTTTCTGAAGAATGAGAGCTAAAATTATCACCATAGCTGAAGTAGAACTTACTGCCTTTGCTCTTGCAAAGGAACTTATGACATGGAATGAGCCTATTCCAGACTTTGGAACACGTTTTCCAAATGTATTAGAGAGTTGTCTTGGTATGCCTTTTGTTAAGTTTTATAGAAAAGATATGTACAGAGGGCTTGTCGGTAAGTCCAGTGTTTTATTTTATTTAATGATTAAGAATCATCCATTTCAAAACGGAAATAAGAGAATTGCAGTTATGACTTTACTGGTATTTTTAGCTAATAACAATAAATGGCTAAAAATGACACAGAATGACCTTTATAATTTTGCTGTTGGAATAGCGAAAAGCAGACCGACCTCACGAGAAAAAGTACTGCGAAATATCTTTAATACAATCGAAAAATACCTTATAAACTTCAGTCAGACTTGAAAACCGATGCGCGGTCGACCGGAAAGGGGTCTTGAGGGTCAAGTTTCTAAACTCGCTTCGCTCGTTAAGAACTTCCTCGCCGAGCTCGCCTGTCGCAAAGCGACATGGCTCCGCTTGTTCAAGTCCGGACAAAACTGAAGCAGTTCAGTTTTTTCGGCCACGCAAAAAGTCCCAACAGGGACTTTTCTTGCGCGGTCGACCGGACTTGAACCGGCAACCTCTCCCGTGCACTTATTCATTATTTTCATAATGGCGTGGACTATATCTTCACCATAGGATTACCCTTAGGTGCTTCGGTATCTAGTCTCTACGGCGCCCCAGCTCTAATTGTGTAATTAGGGCTGGGTTCCCTCGGTATTCGCATATCCTTCGTATGAACTCAGGACTTAGCCTTCACCGATATCCCAAAGAGTTTCAATCTGCCGTTTCGACAGAAAGCTGCATATCTACAGGGGAGTGCTCTAACCAGTTGAGCTACGACCGCATTTCCTTATATCTCTCAAATACATCTTTCTTCCTTTTTAGGAATAACTTTGATGTACCTAGAGTATTATACATAAAATCGTATAATCTCAAAGAGTTATTGACACTGTACTGCAGACGGGAATAATTTCTTTTCGACTTATATATGCAGCCGCCCAACATGCCGAAACCAGCAAGTTCTATCTGCAATGTTCTCAAGAATTTATCAGAACCTGATGTAAACATGGTCATAATAGAAAAAATACTGTGTTTCCTGTCTTTTTTCATATCTCCAATCCACACATTCCCATCACCATCAAAATAACCTCTGACAAAATTAGAAAAGTATTTTGTAGGAACATGAGAAATGGCCAGACTTTTTGTCTTTCTTTCATTAAAACCCAGCCTGCGCAGATCGTTACACATTTCAATACTACCTATCTGCATTCTCCACTGGTCCTTGTTTTTCCCCCTCCCTTTTCTAAAACTAATTTTATGTTCAGATTCTATAGTCTTTTTTATTTCTTCTACTAATCCCTCGTCAGTTATACTAATACACCAAAACTGCCCGCCACGCCTATTTACTGTGATATAACCATCCGCAGCGAAAAATCCTAGTACGTAAGCCATATTAGATGACCATTTTTTGAAAAAACCTTTATTTACTGATTTAAATACTGGCACCTATATATTATATAACGTGACAGGACATTTATCTAGCCAGTTATTAACATTCCAATTGTGTCGATGGATGGAATCGAACCATCGTCTAAGGCTTATGAGTCCTCCGTTCTACCATTGAACTACACCGACTAAAACATTTGTTTACAAATGTTCGTCCGTCCGCCAGTGTGACGGAGTAGGACAATATGAGAAATATAGCAGAAAAATACTAAAAACAAAAACCGCCATACAGCGGTTTTTGTTTTTACATGTTGCGGAGCCACGATTTGCACGTGGGTCTGCAGGTTATGAGCCTACCGAGATACTACTTCTCTACTCCGCTATTACGAGTAACGCCAAAAACAATATCACATTATACGAAGCAAATCAAAGTTATATTATCTGAAATTCCTGGAAAACACTCTGATATAGGCCTATAACCCTCTTGGCTTCGTGTTGGTTTAGTATAAACGACACACCTTCGTGGGCTATCTGATTTCTTACCTTGTGAGCTTCCCAGGCATTTTCAACGGTCAGGAAATCGCTTTTTTCTACAGCCTTCAGTTTGTCCCCTATCGACTCCCCAGGCAAAGCCATTTTCTCCAACATGTCACCAAGCATAATATCCGCTTCAAGTATGGCCAACCTCCAATCGTTTTCGTTCACCGATTCACTGTGGAATAATATTCTTTCCCATTGTGGATTCTTGTGTTCCGGCGATTTGATTTCTTCCGAAATATACATCAGTTCCGCTTCCGCCTTTATTAAACGGGATATTTTCCTGTACAGGAAAGCCACCCACCCCGCTAAGACAACAGATAACAGTATTATTCCGTACTTCAGGTATGAAATCAGACCGGCAAAAAACCGAATCGTCTTAACAAAGAAATTCGGTTCCGGCCCCGGTATGTAATCCAGATTATCTTCGGCAGCCCAACCCTCATCGCCATTATCAAACTTTACATGCCAATATCTGACACCTCCGACATTTACCGGACCGCCAAGAATTTTTCCATGGACACCCTTTTTTAGAGTACCTATCTGCTTTCCCCCGGGAGCATCATACAAAGCTGTTCCGTCTTTCGATGTTATGACCCGGTCACCCACCTTTGGATTGGCTACGGAAGAGAGCGGTACTGTTTTTTCGGAAATCAAACCGGAAATTCCGCCGGCAAAAATACCGTTTTGACCAAACATACCTATAAACCCGTTCAACAAATACAGCAAAACAAGAATAGACAGTATAAACCAAATAATTTCCACAAACGGGTCGGTTGATACTTTTTCCACCGGTTTGTCCGATTTCTTTTCTTCTGCCATGGTTGATTTTTAATGAACGAAGTGAATATTAAAATCACCACCGAGCACCACTTCGTCGGATAGTCTTATTATACTCAATATAGCTTGTTATTAAAAGTTAAAATGGACGAGGCAATAACAAAAAGTGGTGCTTCGGTGAGGAAATATATAGTCACTTCGCTCCTTATATTTCTCTCAAAAACTTTTTACCAACTTCAAAAAGCAGGTCTTCCTTTCCGTGCGAAGCCATGAACTGAACTCCTAAGGGTAGTTTCTTACCGCCAACATCCGTGAACCCAGATGGTATAGAAATCGCAGGTAAACCAACTATATTGGCCGTAACCGTGAAAATATCTTCCAGGTACATGGACAGCGGGTCACTTTTCTCCCCTATTTTCCAAGCCGGTGCGGGGGTAGTTGGAGTTAATATAAGAGAAACATCCGAAAATATTTTATTAAATTCATTCTTTAAACTCACCCTGGCTTTCTGCGCCTTACCATAATACGCATCGTAGTATCCGGCGGATAATACATATGTCCCAAGAAGAATTCTTCTACGCGCCTCTTTACCAAATCCCTGTCCACGAGTCATAGTGTAATCTTCCAAAAGATTTTTCCCATCGGCATGAAAGCCATACTTCACCCCGTCAAAACGGGCAAGGTTCGATGATACTTCGGCAAAGTTGATTATGTAATACAAAGCCAAACAATTTGGTAATTTTATATCTTTGATTTCATACCCAAGAGATTCAAGTTTTTTTACGACCTCTTTAAAATTATTTTTAACATCTACATCGATTCCTTCTCCGTTTACGAGACCCCACGGCACACCAATCACTTTATAAACTTTTGACTTTTGATTTTTGACTTTTTCATATGTCTCATCTGTTATTGTCGTACTATCCATATTATCCGTCCCTTGTATTACCTGAAAAATAATCTCCGCATCTTCAACGGTCTTACCAATCGGACCTATCTGGTCAAACGATGATGTGGCCGCAATAAGACCATACCGTGAAACACGACCGTATGTGGGTTTCAATCCAACCACCCCGCAAAAGGACGATGGTTGACGCACGGAGCCTCCCGTATCAGACCCCAAGGCACCAAGGGCCATCCCACTCGACACAGCACAAGCAGACCCGCCGGATGTTCCACCGGATACCCTTTCGACATCGTGAGGATTTCTAGTAACACCAAAGACAGAGTTTTCTGTTGAACTTCCGAGGGCAAATTCATCCATGTTGGTTCTTCCGAGAAAAACCGCACCCTGTGACTTCAGTTTCTCTATAACCGTCGCATCATAAGGGGAAATATAACCTTCCAAGATTTTCGACCCGGATGTTGATTGCTTACCCTTAACAACCATATTATCTTTCAAGGCCAAGGGAATTCCGAGAAGAGGCAGGGATTCTCCTTTTGCAATCCTCTCATCAGCCTTTCCGGCCTGCTCCAACACATCCGAATAAACTTCGAGGTACGCGTTTAACTCTTTATTTTTCTTCTCTATCTGGTCAAGATATGCTTTGGTCAAATCAACAGCGGAAAACTCTTTAGCATCAAGCTTTTTACGAGCAACAGCGATCGTGAGTGTTGAGAGATCGATCATCCCAGTATTAAAATTTTAAATTGTTTATAATATGTTCTCATTTCATTCCTCTTTCTAATTATACTTCATTGAAATAATATTTACTCAAAAATTTAATATGGGACAGGTTATAGTATTTTTTTAACTTTGAGGAGATTCTTTTCTCGGGCCGGAGCATTGGATAAGAGGTCTTCCGTGTACTGACCGGGCTGGTGCGTCACAGAATCTTCCCGCATGACGTTTCGAAGAACCGGTATCTCGCTTTTATCACTCGTCGGCATAGTCTCGATCTGACTTACATAACCCAAAATAGAGTCGACCTCTTTTGTCAAACTTTCCGCTTCACTATCCTCGATCTCGAGACGGGCAAGATCAGCCAAATTTTTTATATCTTCTCTTGTGATCATAATTTTATACTCATAAATAGTAGCACTTTTTCTGAAACTTATTTGATTGACTTATAATATGAAATGTAGTTTAATCCACTTGGGAGAGATTAATGGAAAATAGAGAAGCATTGGTTGACGTTCTGAACAAGGGGCGGCTGGCTATCCGTAAAACCCAGTCCGATATAGCCAAGGAATTGGGCGTGAAGGTCTCGACGGTGCGACACTGGGAGTACCGAGACAATCCGGCCCTTCCGCCCGAAGGAATGCTCCTTCTCATCGCCTGGGTCTACAGAGTGGGCCTGGACGAACTCACGGCTGCTTGGGAAATGGCCAGGCGAGCCTTCGCGAGAAGGAAAGAGGCCCGAAGGACCCTGAGAGAAAGAAGGGGTCCGAATCGCAGTTACGGCATATTCGGAAGACCGGCAAGTCGTCGGGCTGACTGTAGAAGTTTTCATTAAGCGCTAGAGAAGGAGCCGTTGGAGCTCCTTCTCGCCGAGGATTGGGATTCCCAATTGCTCGGCTTTTTTGTATTTGGAACCGGGATTTTCACCGGCCACCAAGTAATCGGTTTCTTTTGAAACACTTTCACTGACGATACCGCCAAGAGATCTGATTTTCTCCTTAACTTCATCACGACCCATAGTCTCTAGGGTACCAGTCAAAACAAAAGTCTTCCCGGAAATCTTACTCTTGGTTCCAGATGCAACAACTTTTTCTATATCGACTTCTTTAATCAGATTATTTACCGTTTTATTATTTTCCCGAGACTTGAAAAAATCGACTATTGATTCAGCGACTATAGGTCCGACACCATCTATTTTTTCCAATTCATCAACCGATGCTTTTCTCAGATTTGCTATGGTTTTGAAATTCTTGGCTAGAAGATGTGCAGTCTCCTCACCAACCTGAGAAATAGACAAGCCGATAATAAATCTGGCCAAAGTTGTTTTCTGTGCTTTTTTTATGGACGAAAGCAGATTATCCACCGATTTTTCGGCAAACCTAGGCAATTGTAGTAAATCTCCTTTTTTCAAAGTAAAGATGTCGGCATATTCGGAAATCAAATTCTCTTCCAGCAAGACATCGACTACTCTGGGTCCCATATCGGTAATGTCAAACGATTTTTTTGAAACAAAATGATAAAATTTACGCTTCTGTTGTTCGAAAGAGTTTTTATCCACACATCTCCATGCGGCTTGGCCTGGGATTCTTTCTATGGCACCATCTCCACCGCAAGCCATAACCTTTTGGGGCCAAATAAATTCTTTTTGTTTGGAAGTTCGTAATTCTTTTACAACCGAAACTATATCCGGAATAACATCACCCGCCTTCTGCAATATAACCGTATCGCCTATCCTAACATCCAACCGCCCAATTTCGTCTTCGTTGTGCAATGTCGCTCTAGAAACGGTGGAGCCGGCAACTAGAACGGGCCGGAGATGTGCCACGGGGGTCAAGACGCCGGTTCTACCCACCTGAAGGACTATATCCTCCACAACAGTAGTCACCTGTTCTGCCGGGAACTTGTAAGCTACGCCCCAGCGAGGCGATTTGGCTGTATAACCCAAGGCTTTTTGTATTTTGACCGAGTTTATTTTTATAACGATACCATCGAGTTCATAATCCAAATCATGTCTTTTTTTCACCCAACCTTGATAAAACTTTTCCAAAGAATCAAGATTATTAAAAACGACATAATTTTTATTGACACTGAATCCTAACTTTTGCAAAAGTTCCAATTCTTCGATTTGAGTTGCCGAATTTTTTCCGGAAAACTCATCGACATCATATATGAAAGAGTCCAGTCTGCGAGCTCTGGCCATCTTCGGATCAAGCTGTCTGACTGCACCAGCGGCTAAATTTCTAGTATTGGCATAAACCGGTTCGCCATCTTGTATACGAATCGCATTTATCTCTTTCAAGTCTTTTTTGCCTATCCATAACTCACCTACGGCGATAATATCCACCTTCTCTTTCAGTACCAGAGGAATACTCTCTATTGTTTTAACATTATTGGTTACATCTTCACCAACGGTACCATCCCCTCTGGTCGCTCCACGAACAAGTTTGCCTTTTTCGTATGTCAGAACCACCTTTAACCCATCAATCTTCAGTTCGCAACAATATTCTACTTTTTCCGATCCCAACCCTTCCTTTCTTATGAAATTACGAACCTTTTCGTCCCACTTTTTTAATTCACCGAAGTCGAACGCATCATCGTATGACCACTGTCTCTTCTTGTGAGTTACTTTTACAAACTCTTTTAGTGGTTCTCCGCCAACCCTATCACTCGGACTATCCGCAGACTTCAGTTCCGGATATTTATTTTCTATTTCCTGTAATTCAACGACAAGAGAGTCGTAGGCTGTGTCTGCAATCTCCGGCTTATCCAGCGTATGATAAAGGTGGCGATGTCGTTCAATCGCTTTTTTCAAACTATTCAATCTATCTTTGACATTTTGTAAGATTCTCTTTGTCATAATTTTAAATTTAAAATTTTAAATTTAAAATTTCATTAATATACCAATGTTACTCCTCTTTCATAACGACGCTGGGCTGATGTGTCACAGGTGTTATACCCCCTCGAATCTATAGTGGTCACCCCACCGGATTTTGTCACTCTTACTATCGCGCAACCTTTGGTGAAATCTATTTCAAAAATGCTTGGAGTTGCTCCTCCGATAACGGCCGATTGGGACGGAATAGTATTTACCGTATCCGGATTACCGACGCCTATAGTCTGCCCACTGCAAGTAATAGTACCAGGCGTGGAAGTGTCAAAGGCTGAGAGGCTGGGATCTTTTAGGTCCCAGTAAACAGCACATTCCGTACCTCCATCAGCGGCATAAAAGGCATATTGGGATTCATGAGCAGCCGATGCTAACAAAAGCTGCCCTAAAGAGACATTAACCACCACAAAACTGACAATCAAAAGCATTGAGGTTGTGATAATGGATATCAAAAGTGTAAAACCGGCGTTTGAAACAAACTTCCTCCCGCTCAATATTTTTTTATTTTCTGCTATTTTCATGATATTCAATTTTAAATTTAAAATTTTAAATTTAAAATTATTTTGATTATTGGTGGTTAAACAGTGTTTCTACTGCCTGAAAATATCTCGATCCCGCCCTACTGGTCCAGCTTACGGAAATAACCACACTGGCTTCATCAGCAGAAATTTGTTGCAGTTGTATTTCCCTTTTAAAATTGGTGACGGCCCAGCCACTGTTATAACCGTATAATCCGGTAACCGGGTCCTGTCTTATATTCGGGCATAGGTTTGGGGGTGAACCGGTTATTGAAGCCGAGCCACATGAAGTAACAGTCTTCAGGGGTGAATCTATTTCACAAACCTTACCAAAATAGCATGGGTCGGAAGCGGAACCGGATATACTTGCAAGCCAGTTCACTGTAGTGCCATCCACTGAATGTAAGCCATTTTCGTCTCGTATATTTTTGATAAACTCTATCGCCTCCTGGGATAGATTGAAAGCGATAGTCTGATCCTTTGCGATAGTGGAGTTCTGGATACCACTCTGAACCGCCGTAAAAGTGGCGGCTATGGATAGAGATAGTATGCTTATGGCAACCAAAGCCTCTACTAGGGTAAAGCCTTTGTTATGCGGAATTGTAAACTTCATATTTACCCTCATTATACTATAAAACACGAATTGTAGAACTCCCAGATTTGGATGCAGTTTGAGGAAGAAGAAAAAAATAATTTGAGCCTTACAATGGTAAGGTGAAAATTATTTTTTGAATTCTGACAAAAAATGCGCCGAATCTGAGAGTTCTATTGGGAATCAAACATTCGTTGAGACACCGTAGTCTCCAAGGTAAACGAAGATTGTGTTGTCGCTTTTGTTCCAGAATATCCACTAACCGAAATTATAACTTGCGGTTGATATAAATCTGCGCCGTTATTATATAAAGGCGAACCAAAAACTCTGAAGCCGAGTGAGCTTATGGTGACATCACTCGATGTTAGAAAATAATCAGCTCCTCCGTCTATAGATCGAGCAATACGGCCGTTAGTTAATTTATATATTATCCTTTTTCCATCAGAAGCTTTGATCGCTATAGACGACGCTCCGGTGGCACAATCCCTAGGTACGGTTGTATCACCCTGGGTTATATCGCAATGATAACTGTTACCAAAGCGAATACTCCTGGTCATTACCTCCAGAGTAAAATTAAGGTTGTCCATGACCGTTCTTATAGTCTGTGATTTCTGATTGGCGTCAAAAACGCTGACGATTGAACCCATGCTTATAACCATAATCAACGCAAAAAGAGAAACTGAGACTATCAGTTCTACCAGAGTAAACCCGGACACCAACTTTGGCATTGTGTTTTTATTGCGACGAAATAACATCAGTGTATAAAAAATATCTTTCATTCTGACAAAGACTAATTCTATCTTATCGAAAACACTTCGCAATAACGCCAGAGTTGGTGTGCGGGTAAACCCCTTTTTGTGTTTGGAAATACCACGAATCATCTTTATTTTTATTATACTACAAAACTAGTTAGCCAATATCTGCCCGGTGCTTTCGATAATTATGGTAGCAGTCTTACCTTTCGAAGAAGTGAGAATAACTTTACCCGTCAAACTGGGGCCGGCTTTGATTTGCCCACCATTGTTCATAAAATAAATACTTGCATCGGGGTTTGGCCGAAGAAATGTAACATCCATCGTCCTGACACTTGCTTCTGGAGGACAAGAACTTTGGTCACAGATACCTGTAATCTGTATGTTATTTCTTAGAATAAATTTCTTAATACACTCCGTGTTTCCGCTACCGCAACCACTGCCGACGGTGTACTTTTTATCCCCGTTAATATCAGCAAATATGTAATAAGCTTCAGGATCGTTGTTGGGGTCAAAATGAACTCCATAAGCTGAGCCGAATTGACCACCGCCCGGGATAACTTCTCTCACGGTAAGACCGTAGGCCTGAGCCTGACGGATAGAGATAGTCATTTCTTGTTCGGCGGCATTTAGAGACAAGCTGTCCGTAAAAAAGGAGTAATTAAAAAGTATAACCGCCATGATAAGGCCGGCAATGGTAACAGAAACCAACATCTCGATTAGGGTAAACCCGGACACCAAATTTGGCATGGTGTTTTTACTGCGACCGGAAATCGCCGATGTATAAATAATATTCCTAATTGTTACATATATTGAGATAATTTTATTAAAAACACTTCGCAGTAATGCCAAACTTGGTGTGCGGGTAAAACCACGATTTAATCTTTTAGACATATTTTAATAAAGAAGGCTTAAGAACTTATCGATGCCAAGAATATCTATTTGGTTTATAAAGACAAAAATCGTGGCTAAAACAAGAAAGGGGGCGAAGGGAACCTCGGTGCGGAGTCCGACCTTTCCTCCTCGTCTTTTATTCAGTCTAGAATACAAAAGGAGACAAATGCTCCAAAAAGCGCCGACCCAGAAAGCCAGAACCACCGCCCCAACGCCAAATGTGAACCCTAGAAGCGCGCCTATGCCAAAAACCAGTTTGGCATCTCCCAAACCAATCCATTTACCGTCTGAAAGAAACCACAACAGCGCAAAGGGTATGAACAAGGCAAACGGAGCGAAGAGGTCAAAGAAATCCATAGTAGTCAAAGGAGAGTGAATCGCGTATCTGCAATATACGAAAAGCAACAATTTCAAAAAACCTAATCCTATGAACCAATAAACCAACTTGTTAGGGATTATTTTGTGACGAATGTCGTAAATAGTTATAACTAAAAGCAAACTGAATATAAATGCGTAATATATGGAGAAGAGAACGGAATACAACATGCCATACTCAAAAAGACTATAGGTCGGCCACAGACGAACAATACGCAGGACTATCCCCATAAATATGAGTCCGGTCAAAACCTCCACAGTCACATACTGCCAAGATATTTTGCTTTTACATGTGCGACACTTACCTCGAAGAAAAAAGAAGGAGAGTATCGGGATGAGTTCGTACCATTTGAGTTTGGTGGCACAAACAAAACACTTGGAGCGACCACGGGAAGAAGACAGGCCGGTATTGTAGCGGAGACTTACGACATTTATGAAACTACCGACAAAAGCGCCGAAGACAAACACAAAAAATAAATCGAGCCAATCCATACACACATTATACAACTAAAAATCCAAAAGAAAAACAAAAACCGGCCAAAGCCGGAGTTTTGTTTTTCCAAAGACAAAACAGGTATTAAGGACAAGCTGTCGTGGTTGCTGCGGCACTAGCCTTTGATGTACCCGTACTGTCCACGCACCAACTTGCGCCACCCGTTTCAGCAGTCTTGAGAGGAGCACTTGCTGCCCAAACACCAGCGGCATCAAAACAGACATCCGATGTCGTGTTACCAGAACCAGCTTGACTTGCCGCATTCAAACCTTTGGTAACATTTAGGTCATCACAAACTGCGACATAAGTACCACCAGCATCATCATAAACCAACTCTGCCTGTGCTCTTATATTGTTCAGATTGCTCTTTACCGCTGCATTTGCTCCTTTGCCTCTAGCTGTGTTAAGAGAAGCCAACACAACCGACGACAGGATACCGATGATGGCTATAACCACCAACAACTCAATAAGCGTAAAACCTTGATTTAATCTTTTTGGCATAAATTATTAATTTTTAAATTATTTTAAGCACATTCTTATAATAAAAGGTGTAGCAACATTATACGCCCTATCTACCCATGTGAAAAGAGGTTGTGTGGATAATGGTGGCAGAGCCACAATTTTCAAAAAGATACAAGAAACAGCCCGTCCCCTGCTGTAAACAGGAAGCTCCTAGGATTTTTCGCGAAAGTCGTGTATAAAATCTGAGCAGTGCTCGGAGGCGTAGTAAACTACGATGACGAGGCTGTGAGGATTTTAGACGATGAAGTTCGTGAAAAAGACTGGGGCGACTACGTGGAGGAGGCGATGTTATAAATCGGCATGAGGACAGCCGCCAACAGCACACCAACCCCCAGACCTAAAGCCACAATCATGACCGGCTCAATAAGCCCCACTAAAGTATCAACGGCGTCGGTTACCTCGTGTTGATAAAACTTTGCTAGTGATTTCAAGATATTACCCAATTCTCCGGTTTCCTCACCAACCTTGACCATTTGAGTCATGAGGTTTGGAATATCTTTGTACTGACCAAAAGCATTCGATAGAGAGGTTCCCTCTTTTACGGCAATCAGAGTATTATCCAAAATAGCTTTGTATGTACGATTATCCACAACCGAAGAAGTTATTTCTATGGCCCTCAAAATTGGGATTCCGGACATTATCATGGTATTCATATTATCTGCAATGCGAGATAAATATAGTTTTCTATAGAGAGATCCGATGTACGGAAAATTCAGTCGCAAATTATCAAAATATATAGCCCCCTGTTCTGTTCGTAAAAACCTCCAGACTGCAAAACCAACCAAAACAACGCCAACTCCAAGGAAGAGAGTGTAGTTCACGAAAATATTACTGATGGCTAGAACTATTTTTGTGTAAAAAGGAACAGACTGACCTGAGTCGGTAATCATCAGAGCGATTTTGGGAATAATAACGGTAAGCATCAGAACCATAACCCCAATAAAGGTTACCACGACGAAGGCCGGGTATATCAAGGCATTTTTGGCTTTTGTTGTCACTTCATATGTTCTCTCAAGATAGTCGGCCAGATAATTAAAAATCTCGTCGAGTTTTCCAGACTCTTCACCGGACTTGACCATATTTACATAAAAAGTTGAAAAAGTGTCGGGATATTTTGAAATAGCGTTCGATATGGAACTACCAGCTTGTAAATCATCCGCGATACCTGTTAAATACCCCTGCAAGATTGGATTCTCTACCTGAGAACTTATAAGACGAAAGACTCTAAGGGCTGAAACCTGAGCTTGAAAAAGTGTAGCCATCTGACGAGATAGTATGACTATCTCTCTGTTAGAAACCCTGTTGAATATGGACAAAAAAGAGGCACCGAACTTTTTTTCTTCCGAATCATGTATCTCGGATATAACCAAACCACGCTTCTGTAATTGATTTATTGCACTATCGGCACTAAAAGCCTCAATCACTCCTTGAGTCGACTCTCCCTTATCTGTTATAGCTTTATATTTGAATATCATGAGTTAAATTTCTAATTGACCTAATTATACTAATTAACCCAAATAAATCCTAGTGACTAATTTTTAGAATAATTAGAATAATTAGATTAATTTATAGCATTCGGTCTAAACCTTTGGCATTTTGTGAATAAAGATAGGCATTCTCTATAGTTATCTCTCCTGATCTGACCAGGTCACTCAAATATCTGTTTAGGTCAATCATCCCTTGATCTGAACTGGTTTCAATAACGGAATTGATCTCATGTATACGGTTCTCACGAATCAAGTTTGCTACGGCGTTGTTGTTTATAAGAAGTTCAACAGCCGGAATCAGTCCGCCAGAAACGCGTGGAATGAGTCTTTGCGAAAAGATACCGAGAAGAGACGAGGCCAACTGTGTACGGATCTGGGTCTGTTGACCAACATCGAAAGAATCTATGATTCTTTCGATGGTCTGGGCAGCATCGTTTGTATGAAGCGTGGAAAAAACCAAGTGGCCGGTCTCGGCTGCCGTTACCGCCGCCGAGATATCCTCTGGAGTACGCATTTCTCCGATCATCAAAACATCGACATCCTGTCTAAACATCCCCTGGAGAGCTGTGTGGAAATCCGGCGCATCCTGTAAAATTTCCCTCTGATCAATAATTGACTTTTTCTGTTCAAAAATAAACTCAACCGGGTCTTCGATAGTAATAATATGCTCCAATCTCCGTGAATTAATCGTCTCGATAATAGTAGCCAAAGTTGTACTTTTACCATGACCGGTCGGACCAACCACCAGAAAAAACCCTTGCTGTTTGCCGGCAAAAGTCTCCAAGATCGGTGGTAGATTGAGTTCCGCAAAAGATTTTATACTTTTGGGAACAAGACGGAGGGCAATACTTATCCTGCCCAATTGAAAAAAGGCGTTGCCTCGGAATCTGTTTTTATTGGAATCATAATAGGCGAAATCAACCTGTTTTTTGTCCAGAAATATTTCCTTTTTGGACACATCGATTAATTCATCGAGTATGCCTTTTATGTCTTGCCTTGAAAGCACCGGATGGTTGGTTACCGGTATTAAAAATCCCCCACTTCTTATAATAGGCTGACGACCTTCGGCCAAATGAAGGTCCGAAGCATCTTCTTTAATAACAACGGAAATCAAATCCTCAAACAATTTTTTATAATCGGAAGTCATGTTATTTCATACCCTGTTTGTTTTTGTAAACCAAAACCACCTGGTCGACCACCTCCGAAGGAATCGTGGTAGCTTTAATTATATAACCGTCAATACCGAGACTCTTTGCTTTTTCAAAATCATCGGCCTGATTGGTTAGCATGATGACTACGGCGTTAGGTAGAATCTTTTCTTCTCGAACTTTTTTTAAAAATTCCAGTCCGTCCATACCCGGCATGATTATATCCAATATTATAATGTCATAACTCCCGCCCGCTCTTAACTTTTCCAGTGCCGTTTGGCTACTGGCCACAACATCAATATCTAGTCCGGACTTTTTGAATTTCAACGAATACATATCGAGAAGAAATCGATCGTCGTCAATCAAAAGTATTTTTAGTTTTTTCATTTCTTCAGGCATGATTGATTTTTATCTTTATGGACTTTATGACTTTATAAACTTTCGACTATTATAACATATTAACTTCCTCAAAAGGAACGATTCTGTGCATGGCTTTTATAATCGCGTCCTCTTTCATAGTCAGCATACCTTTATTCCTTGCCACTTTAGTAATAGCTGGTTCGGTCGGGTTTTTCAAAATAACCGCCTCCATATCGTTATCCATCTCAAAAGCCTCAATTACGGCAACGCGCCCTCGTGTCCCGCTAGGACAATCATCAGTTTCACTTAGCTTATAGACTTTGTCTGTAAAATCAATCTCATCTATGTATTTTTGCGGCAAATCGCTGAATTGTTTATCTATCATAACTTTAATACTGCCCTCTATCTTGGTGGGTGTACCAGCATCCGGACAAAGTTGCGATGTAAGTCTCTGGGCCATGGCCAGTATCAAGGTCGGGGCGATAAGATAAGGATCAACACCCATGTCTATAAGTCTTGGAACAACCCCCGTAGCCGAATTAGTGTGAATTGTAGACAACACCAAGTGGCCGGTTAGGGCCGCTTGTATAGCCAGTTGGGCGGTCTCTTTATCGCGAATCTCACCTACCATGATTACATCCGGATCTTGTCGTAAAGTTGTGCGCAATCCCGAAGCAAATGTGTAGCCGATCTCGGCCTGGACTTGGGACTGTGACATTCCTTCTATATTGTATTCTATGGGATCTTCGAGAGACAATACATTTTGGTGTTCACGATCGACTTCGTTGAGCATCGAGTACAAGGTTGTGGTTTTTCCCGAACCGGTTGGTCCGGAAATCAATATGAGACCATAAGGTTTATCTATCGCCCGGCGGAGCATTTCCAAATTTCTTTTACTCATACCCAGATCATCGAGTTTCTTTACTCCCTTCTCCTGGTCAAGAAGTCTCATCACCACTTTTTCCCCGAAATAGGTCGGAAAGGTCGAGACACGGAAATCGATTTTGCGCCCTTCGATTCTGGCAGTAAATCGTCCATCTTGAGGTTTTCTTTTCTCATCGAGCCTCATGCTGTTCGTCAGTATTTTAATTCGAGCAACCAAAGCAGAGTGAATCTTGGAAGGTAAAACCAGGCTGGTATTCATCACCCCATCAACTCGGAAACGCACTTTTACATTGTCCCTCCATGGTTCGATATGAATATCGGAGGCATTCCCGTCGGTAGCATAACGCAATATGGTAGCCACGATTTTTGTTATGGGAGCATCTTCATTTAACTGTTTACTCTGATTCGTATTTATGGTAGTTTCTTTTTGCTCTTTTTCACTTTTGGCATCCGATTCCGCTTTCAATTCTATCTCCAACTCGGAAAGAGATTTGGAAACTTCAGACGACAGACCTTTATACATGGAAAACACTTTGGCAAAATCAGCCTCGGTGACAAGAAATATCTTGAACGGCAGACCGATTTTAGAAGATATGAAATTTAGAGCGTCACGAGCCTCTATGTCATCCGGATTAACCATACCAACCTCCAGAACTCCGTTGCTTACGGAAATAGGAATGAAACGGTAGTGTGATGCAGAATCTTCCGGAATATAGTCCAACATATTGGAAGCAATGTCCTGCTCCTCTATAGTTTTTACAGGGATATCGAAATACTCGCCTTTTGCAGAGAGAATCTCTTTACCTGAAACACCTCTTTTTATCAAAGCCTCCTCAACAGTCATGCCGGACGAAGCAGCCTCATCCACAATCTTGGAGACATCTTTCTGTAATACCAGACCTTTTTTTACAAGTATTTGGATTATATCCATAAGATTAGTAAATTTTTATAATTTTTAATTTTATAAATAAATCTTAAGGTCTAATGTTTAAAAATTAATTCATTAGAACTTATTTAAAAATTACAAAATTAAAAATTCTGCTTTATTGTCCCGATGCTGGTTTTGTTCCGGATGGCGGTACCGGTTGCTGAATACCAAAATCAGAACCGATAGAAGCAAACGGGTTCGGTCTTCCCTGCTGTTCTGGAGATATGGGTACGGAAAAATCTTTAAGATTATTTAGGAGTGGGGAAGAAAATATTTTCTGATCGATATTTATAACTCTCAATTTTTCAATCAACACCAAAACATCCTTTCCCGTATTTTTGGCATCAGAATCGGTTGAAACTGTCGAGGGATCAGAACTCCTGTTAAAAACAGTATAACCAAAAACCCCTAAAAGTATGACTACAATTACGGCCACAACTATTTTTTGTATGTTGGATGAGATCATGTTTTTATCGCAAAGAATAAGTATTTACTTTTAATAAATACTGCACAGGAATATCCCCGCCTTTATTCCCTCCCACAGACTTCATAGACAAACCAATGACATCCACCAGACGCAAACTTGATTCAATGGTACTTAAGAATTTTAGAAACTGGGGATATGAACCAGTAAGTCCGAAAGCAACAACGCTAGTTCTGTATTTCTGATTTTGGGGTTGATTTACTATAACATCTCTCGTGTCGGTTTTTGCCTCATCAACTTTAAAATCTTTTATCGTCAAACCGTATCCGGTCGCCATAGCACTTACATCATTTGCGAATCTGATAGGATCAAATGTCTCCGGAATTATTTTGTTCAAACGATCTATATCACTTTGAGGAATATCATTATAACTGGTAAAAGCTACATCCCTTTTCGTCGTCAGTTCTTTGGCTTTATTGATAACATTTTTGTAATCAGATTTTTGGATACTGAGAACCTTAACTTCGCTTACAGTAGGACTGATATAGAAAAAATATATCACTACGCATATTATTATGACTATAGATTGAGATATGAGTTTCATATTATTGGTTTATATTTGTCGACTCAATCGCATTTTTATAGGACAAAAGGCTCGGATTCAATGTGGCGGAAAAATTAACCAAAATGTAACCGTTATCACCTAGAGAAAAACTGCCGAAGTTCGGATCACGGATCAAATCGCTTTCTTTGAATATTCTTTCCTGCTCTGCCAAAGCATTATATGTCTGTACCTCACCAACTATCGATAACGCCAAACCATCGGGCTTTTTTAAATATTCAAGATCACTGAACTGCATTTTTTTTAAAGTTAATTGGTTCAATCTGACCAAAGCGTCGGATAATACAATGTGATTATTAAGAAGTGCCTCCGCAGACTTTATTCTTGAATCTACATCCACAAGATCTTTTATCTTATCCGGCTGAAAAGCCACTCTGTCATTATCTATCTGAGTTTTTGCATCGGCGATTTGGCTATTAAGAGAGCTTTTATATAAAAACAATGCCCCGGATGTCAGTACGGTTACCAAAAAAACCACCGTAGCCACAACGGACATTATATTGGTACTTCGAATCACGCCCGAAACGGAACTTTGTGGCGAACCGATTGGCTTTTTTGGAATGAACGATGTTTGAAATTTAGGCTCCATCCCGTTAGAGGCAGGTCGCGGTCTTCCGTCTCCTTACCTTTTTATAGATTAAAATAATAACTTTTTAAAAACTGCCAAACTTACCTATCCCATTAGCGACCGCGGCCTCTAACGGGACTCCGTTCCTTCTAATTATAGTACATATCAAAAAGGAAAACTAGGCAAGAGGTGTGGATATAACCCTTCGGATATTATGTTTTCGGAGCATGGATATTTTTCTGCTGAAAAATTCCTCGTGCTCCCTCCGTCGAGCGTCGCAAGTCTCCAAAAACATAATATCCTACGGGCGACAAGAGAATTCGTCTTTGTTTTCTAAATCGCCTACGAAGTCTCTGAAAACCTATAATTTCGCTGGGGTGGAAATCTAAATAAAATATAAAAGGAAAAGTTCCGCAAGGATGGGCCTTGCGGAACTCCCCTACGGAACTGGACACCCCCGGTGCCCCTAACGGGCAACCAGGTAGATGGCGACAGAGATGATGGCGATGACGGCCATGATTCGGCCAGGCGTCACCAACGGCTTCGGAGTTGGGCCGGCTTCATCAAGCAACGGCATAGTACTTTCTCCTTCCTGCCTGACACACAGGCTTCTGACTGGAATACTATTACCCATGAAGCACAAAGTCAAATTAACAAAAAACTCCGTGGAAGACGGTGAAACTCTAACGAGTTTCACCGTCCCACAAGGAGCGCGTGGCCTACTTTCGTAGACCGTAGGCCTCCTCCATCTCTCTCAGCGAAGAGACAAAGGAGGCGACGATGGCGAGGCAGAGGGTAAACCCCACGGTCGACGCCACGGCCACCACCCAGCCGACCGCTTGACTGGACGACTGCCCATAAGTGAAGAACCCTGTCTCCGCCCCCAGTGTGACCCCGACGACAATGCACGAAACTGCCGGCCAAAACTTCATAGGACCTCTCTTTCCTACCATTAACTATACAGCATAACCTTAATATTGTCAACTAAATCGTAATGGTTCAATAGCTTGGACGCAACTAGGTATAGAATGTCCAACATGTCATACACAAAGAATCCACACATGCCTAAGGTGCGTAGAGATGCAGCAA